>TARA_B110000305_G_C19465219_1_pt1 | contig 13061 bp, 12 predicted proteins | sample TARA_B110000305 | Tara Oceans TARA_B110000305 (sample SAMEA4397930) | marine metagenome | biome: Polar Biome; feature: [SRF] surface water layer (ENVO:00010504); material: water (ENVO:00002006), including particulate matter (ENVO:01000060) such as... | depth 5 m | reverse complement strand
TAGTAGATGTCAACGACTTAGTTGATACATGGAGACAAAAAACTAATCTATTAAGTGATTACTTTGGAGATCTAGATGCTCTTACAACTTCAGTAGATTCTGATTTAGTTGGTGCTATTAATTCCATTAGAGCACAAGAGAAAGATTCAGCAACAATTAGTTCTATGATTGATTCTTCAATTGGAGCAAATACAAGTGCATTCTTTCCATTAACGGCTGATCGATATGCTGATTCATCAATTGATTCAGATAAGATTATGCAAAATTCTCTTTTGACAAAACACTTCACTTTAGCTTCAGTTGATGGAACTATCATTGGACCTCAAGCTGTATTAACAACAAACCTAAAAGACTTATCAGTTACTACAGCGAAAATTGCTGACTTAGCTGTTGATGCAGGGAAAATTGCTAATGCTGTAATTACATCATCTAAATTCAATTCAGTTGTTACATTAAATATTTATGACTCAGGTGGATCAATAGTAAAGACCCTCAGAACTCCAGGATCTTAAAATGGCAACAAGACGTCCTTTATATGCAGATGCAGGTGATATTAAAGCCATGACAGCAACGCATCTATCTCAAATTAGAGATAGGGCTGTGTATTTGAATGGTGTTAATCCTAATCCAACAATAGATGTTGGATACGGTGCAGCCGGTGGAAATTTAGCTGCGATGTCTGATACTCGAACACAAGCTGGCTCATATCTAACAAGTGTATCATCTTTTCATCCTGAATCAAGCACGGCTGAACCAGCACTTGTTACAGTTTCACACGACAAATTAAGTAATAATCCCGGCTCATATATTTTAAGTAGTGGCGGAGGAAGAACATATCCAGTATATTATGATAATGATGATATAAAAGTCATGACTTCTGGTGATTTCTATGATACTTTTATTAGTCCTGCTATAGATATTTTAACTGATGGTAATAATAGACCAGGGATTTATAGTATTACTAATACACTTACTCCTTTAGCTGATCACACACTTATAAGTGGTACTGTAATATATTCAGATACAAGAGCAAATACAGGCGCATATTCTGCTGGTGGAATACCAGAATCTTTAGATCAACCTCAAACGCTTGTTAATTATTATTTGCACCGAGGTAATACTGGATTGCAGAGTACAGAAACTCATCCGATGCCTTATCGATTAGATTCAAACGGAGATTTAATTCCATTTACTCCAATAGAGTTTGTAGCACTATTACAAGCTGAGTTAAATTATTGGATGGGACAAAAAGCATCATATAATATAAACGGTTCAGGCCAATCAAGAGGAACCATGACTGATACTAAATTAAACGGCTCCGGCAATTATCAACAGCGTTATGTTAATACTAACGACTATCGTTCACAAGAATTTCCTAATGGTTCAGCTGTTACTATTAGCACATATAATTTTAACATTAATAGGATAGTCTAATGGATTCTACCCACACATTTAATACTGCACACTTTACTGATAACGAAAGAACTGTGATTGAAGTTTATTGGGAAAAAGATGGTGTTATAAGAACAGAAAATATTCCTGCTAAAGCAGGCGATACTCGTTATAAGAATCTTATGACACATCTTAATATTGATCAATTGCACGAAAACACTTATAAGTATATTCGAGTTCAAGATGAAGCATATCAAAATGATGTAATTGTGGCTGCAAAAGAACGTGGATTAATTTATGACGTAAATTCAATTAACAGTAATATTTACAAAGCATTAGTTGAAACTTTACTTGCACCGTTTGATCCAGTTGAAGATAAAGAAAAACTGTTTATGACTAAATTGCAAATTTTTGAAGTAGAAACTATTAAATCTTCTACTAGGAAAGATTTAAAATCGAAATTAAGAAAAGCTAAAACAGTTCTTGACGCGTTTGAAATTGCTATCCAGATTTCGAAGGCTGTACCAGCTCCCGTTCTTGCTGTAAAAAAGAAGGCACAGGTAGTTGATATTGAGTCCACCAACCTTGAGATGTTAAGTACTGATAACGCTGATTATATAGCACCACTGGAAATTCAGGAAGATTCTGCTGAATAGTTTGATATGAACAAAATCCATCTGTAAAAGTTTCAGGTGAGAATAATTCATAAAGATATTGGTCTATTCCTTTGTTATATTTTAACATATAATAATCTTCTTGCGATTCATACAAATCATTGATGTGAGAGTAATTCCCTTGCCAAGAAATGATTGATGAATTAATCGGTGAATGAACTGGTGGTCTCCACCAAGCTTTACACACAGTAAGATTTTCAGTTAAAAACTTATTGCAATCCCCTTTAATAATTGTGTCTAAATCAAAATAGATATTTTGTCCATCTGTAAATTTCTCAAACATTATTAATTTATTTGCAACTTGCATTTCATAACGATCATCTTGTAATACATGAAACTCATCGTATTCTAGTCCTGAATACGTATCAATCATATGTTTTATATTGTTGTTGTACCAGGAATCATACTTAGTTCCTGTATTAACTACAATAACTCTCAGTGTTAAATCATTCATAACTTAACTCAAACTCTTTTTTTATATGATGCAAGAAATGTGCAGCAGGTGTTGGTTTTGAAGAATACTCATCTAAGCAGAAATTCCAATGTAAACCAATATTGTTAAATTTGACGCTAAAGAGATCGACGATAAAAGAAATAAAACACTCATTGTTGGGTTTCCACGTTTTATAGATCTCAATTGGAAATAGATTGTCATCATGCGCGTCATAAAATGTTTTATAGCATTCATCTAATCTCCCCTTAAAGTTTAATTCTTCAATTGATTTTTTGTTTCCGCCTAAGACTCCAGTGTTAATAATATTAGTATCCCCAGTAAAATCATGAAGTAGTAACATTGCTTGTTTACAACAAGTTTTAGCATAAACATTAAATAAGTCAAAACCATCTTTTTTTAATTTCCAATTTAATTGATCTGCAATCAGAGGAGTGCGATCAAAACTTAATGCTGAAATATAATCTAAATCATGTCTTTCGAAAAAATTAACATTAGTTTGTGGAACTACATCCATATCTAAATATAAGACTTCATCATATGTTTGCGCTAACTCTTCGAATAAATGTAATTTATCAAATTGAATTAAATCATAATTTGTCTTTGGTGTTTTAAAACATTCATAATCAGCATTACATAATAATGCATATTCTTTTTGTGATTCTTCAAGACGACTTTGATATTTAGCAAACTGAGCTCGTTTATAATCACTAGACGATGTATGTTCATCTACGGGCTTTACAGCATATTGGCTAAATATTATTTTTTTCACAATATTCTCTCATATAATTAAAATCTTTTTTTATGCAATGTACAAATGTAGAATCTTTTTCTACATAAGACCACTTATCCATAAATTGATGCCACTTACTATTCATCTTTTGCCACTTGATTTCTTTACTTAAAGTTTTATAACCCCATATAGTTTCATTATCATATCCGAATATCTTTTGAACAAATTCTGGAAACATACTATCTGGGTCTTCTTTTATTTCTGTCATTAGGTTTAATATATTACGAAAATCACCAAAGTAATCAAGCTTATCTAAATAGTATTTATTAGCACCAATAATTCCTGTATTGAAAACTGTATATTCACCATTGCCTTCTCCAGTTTCATTAAGCATTGCTCGTGTATTCCAATATTTTGCTAATGGAGATCTATTTGAATTGATTTGATATCTTGATCTCATTAAGTCTTCATATTCAGTTGCAATTTCTTTTTGACTTTCTGCAGTTCCATCCATAATAATAATTCCCTTTGATAGATCCCACTCTTCAAAGAAGTTTTCATATTTTACAGGAATCACATCAAAATCTAAATATAATACTTCATCAAATTCTTTTGATAACTTATAAAGTATATGTAATTTGTAAAAGTTTACAATATTATATGAAGTGATTTCTGGATAATTATTATTAAACCATGATTTATATTCTATATACGATTTATCATATTCGTATAATCTATACTCAACCCCAATTTTATTAGCATATTTCTCATGCATACTTTTTAAGAATTCATAATTCTTACGAAATTCTTGTTTAGTATGGAGCGTTTTTGATATAACTGAATCTGCGTGAGGTATTTGATTATCTAATTCATCTTCTGGAATATCGATATACAAACTATAGATTATTCTATTCGACAACTTTGCTGATTTCTTCATATTCATCATTTCCACAAAACTTTTTACATGTATTGGGCGCATTCTCTGGATTATTTGTTAAAGTATCATGAAAATCATTCCAAACTTTAGATTGTAAAACATCATTTACTTTAGCATTATCTAAATGCAAATCAGAAGTCATAAATTTGTCCCAACCTTCTGCTTTGCTTACTTTCGCATTTCTCTTATCACACCAACAACATGGTAATAAATAACCATAAGAAGTAAATGCAAGAGGCTTACTGGATATTATACATTTAGGTTTTAGCATTCATTCTTGCTCCTACAAAATTATCTGGGTTCGTAGGTAGATATTTATCATTGTATTCAATTATCCTCAACTCCTGGGCTTTGTCTACAGCTAAAGTTTCATGAAAAAATCTACCAGACTTTACAACTTGAAATCTAATATTATGCTCTTTAGCTAATTCTCTACATTGATCTATTTCATCTTCATTATATTTAAAAATTATATGGTTCCAACTGGAGTCCATTTTAAATTCATATTTTGAAATAAGCATCATATCAAATAACTTTTCACCATCTTGATTTATTCTATATAAGTGACTTTTATGAGGTAACCCATCTATTCCAAATATATATTTTGCTTCTGGATTAGCAGCAAAACATTCTCTCCAATATCTTTCTGGTTTATGTGATGCAGCTACATGCATTTCAACTTTAACTTTATGTCTGCAATATTCTAAAATCGGAACCATATTAGGATGTACCATTGGATCTGAAATTTGTCCACAAAATGTAAATTGAGTAAACTGGCCAGATTCAACTAAATTTTTAACTATATCTAAAGTTAAATGTGCTCCACCTAAGTCATGAGACACTGAGTTTTGTCGCATACAGGATGGACATTTTAATGTACACTTGTTACCTGTGTCGATATTAATAGTTTTACTGAGATTATTCCACATATAAATAGTTCCATGTCCTATTATAAAAAAGCTTTAGATGTATTAAATTGGGTGGTTAAACAGTGGCCTAATAACACTAAACTAATACTATCTATAATCAATTCTGTTAATGATAATCAGATGCTTTGTAAGAAGTGGTTGGTTACTGAATTGAAGGATGTATTAGACTGTAGTGAAGTGCCTAAAAACCCTAAAATTTTAGTGATGGCTGGTTGGTACGGTTTAGTAGGAGATATGTGCAGAACAAAATTAAAAGCTGAAGTAGTAGTTGTTGATAAAGATATATTATGTCAACCTGTTGGCAATAAATTATATCCTGACATAAAGCATAAATTTGGTGAAATAGAAAAATGGACAGATTTTGATTACGATATTATTATATGTACTTCGTGTGAACATATTGAACAGTCAACTCTTAATAAATTTATTGCTAAAAAGAAAGATGAAACAATTGTAGTTCTTCAGTCTAATAATTATTTTACTATTGAAGATCATATAAATTGTAAAGGCTCTTTACGTGAATTTTCGAATTCATGCAAGTTACAAATTATAAAAGAAGATGAATTAATAACTGATGGATATACACGCTTCATGATCTTTGGGTTATAAATAGATAAAAGATTATAAAAGATAGGTTGATAATATGGCACAATTCGAAGAAGTACAAATTGACCAAGGAACGGATGTTACACTAAAACTTGAGCTTGTTGATATCGATGGAAACAAGAAAAACTTAACTGACTATTCTGCAGCTGCAAAAATGAAAAAGACTTATAATACGTCTGATTCAGATGCAACTACATTTGTAGCATCAGTTATTGCTCCTGAAACAGATGGAGTCGTTAATTTAACTTTAACAAATGCTCAGACTAGTTTGTTAAAATCTGGAAGATATGTTTATGATGTAGAATTATCGTTTGTTGATAGTTCTAGTAATACAGTGATTGAAAGAATCCTTGAAGGTCAAATTACAGTTACTCCTCAAGTAACATAATCGCTGGAGTTATAAATGGCTGAAATTATTGTAGGTGCAGGAAGAACAAAAGTTCGAAGTGTAACTAAAGTTGTTGTTCCCGGAAATAGAACAATTGTTAAAAAAGTTGTTGTAGGCACACCTACGAAAGTCGGTCTAGCTGCTCAAGGTTTCTTAGTTAACTTATCAGATGTTAATGGTAGTGTCAATAAAGCTGATGGAACATTTCTTAGATTTGATTCAGCTACTTCTAAATATAAACATACAACCCTATCTCAAGCACTTGGCCAGAATGTAACTATTACAAACACTGGTGATTTTGCATCTTTAGCATTTGATTCTGTTGGTGGTGATTTTGAATTCACTGGTGTCACAGCAGCAAATATTAAAAGCGTACTTTCTGCTAGAAAAGATTCAAACAATGCTGGTGACGGTGATCTAGCATTTGATTCTGCAACAGGAACTATTCTTTATACTGGACCTTTCACACGAAAATTAGTTAGTGCTGCTGTCTTAGGAAATGATAGTACTGATTTTACATATGATTCTGCAACTGGTATCTTTCAATTTAAAGATTCTAACTTTGGCAGAACTGATTTTCGTTCAGTATATCATCAAGGTTTAACTATACCTGATGGACAAACAATACGATTTGGTAATCCTACACAGCATTCTACTATAAGAGAAAGCAATAACAATCTAGAAATAGAAAATAACTATGGTGCAATTAACATTGTACCAAGAAACGGTGATAGACTTGTTGTAAAATCTGGTAATAATATATCAGGTGGTCAATCACTTATAATTGCAGGCGATTCTAATGGTGTCATACTTAATTATAAAGATGGCACTCAACGATTAATAACTACAGATTCTGGTGTTACTATTAGTGGTAATATCTTTGTAGACTCTAATGCGTTAGTTGATGGAACTCTTACAGTAAGACAAGGAGTTACATTACAAAGTACATTAGATGTAACTGATTCTTCAAGAATCAGAGATAATCTTACAGTCGACTCAAATCTTAATGTAGGTGGAAACATCACATTAACAGGAACTCTAACTGGTAGCATTAATGCTGCTAATGTAAGAGAACATTTTAGTTCTGGCGGCGATTTAACATACGATTCCTCTACAGGAAAATTCTCGATTGATGTCGAGCAGATTTACACCGCAGCTAATTTTGATTCTGATTTTAGAGTAAGACTAACTACAACAAATACAGATTCTATTGCTGAAGGCAATAACCTTTATTATACTGTTGCTCGTGCAGACAGTGCAGCAAAGCATGCAATTAGTGTTACAGATGTGGGTGGTGATGGATCACTATCATATAATAGTACTAACGGTATTATTACATACACTGGACCTAGTGCTGCAGAAGTACGAGCTCACTTTAGCACCGGAGCAAGTTTAACATACAATAATGCAACCGGTGTATTCACTACAAATCAAGATCTTGATTCTACAAGTGATGTTAAGTTTAGAAATATTACACAAACCGGATATTTAGCAGGTCCTGCAGAATTCATTATTGATCCAGCCGCAATTGGAGATAATACAGGTACAGTTAAAATTCTTGGTAATCTTCAGGTTGAAGGTAGCCAACTTATTGTTAATTCTACTACAGTTAGTATTAATGATAAAAATCTTGTTCTTGCAGATAGTGCAGCTGATAGCTCGCAAATGCATGGTGCAGGTTTAACGATTGGTGGTACTAACATTGGCAATAAGCCAATCATATCATATTCTCATCCTCAGGCAAGTTGGAGTTTTAATAGACCTTTAATTGCTAGTAGCTTTACTGGTAATGTGGTAGGTCAAGTTAGTGATATATCAAATCTTTCTACTGATTCTTTAGCAGAAGGTTCAACAAACAAATATTATACTCAGGCCAGAACAGATTCTGATGCTAAACATGCAATTGGATTTGTTGATAACGGCGGAGATGGAAGTCTAACATATAGCAGTGATACTGGTCTCATTACATATACAGGACCAAGTTCAGCTGAAGTAAGAGCACACTTTAGTTCAGTAGATGCTGGTGGAGACGGATCATTTACTTACGATTCATCTACCGGAATAATGAGTTACAGTGGTCCTACTCCTGCAGAAGTAAGAGCTCACTTTAGTGCTGGTGGAGATTTAACATACGATTCAGCAACTGGTAAATTTGAATTTAATGTAGAATCAGTTTATACAAAAGCTAATTTTGATTCTGATTTAGGTTTAGCAAATACTGGTCAATTACCTGAAGGTTCAAATAAGTATTATACTAAAGTAAGAGTTGATAGCGATATTACAGCATCGTTAAATGATTCTTTCAATACAGTTAATATTACAATTAATAATACTATTACAGATACTGTTGATAGTGCTTATGTCTTAGGAAGAATTACTGAAGCTCCATTCCTTGATTCAGCCGATGCTATTGGATTAATTGATAGTGCTTATGTTCAAGCTAGATCGCCATTACAAGATTTTTCATATGGTGTAATAACTGGAACTCCTAATGTTTTAGATTCTGCTGATACAAGAAACATATTCAGTGGAACTGGACCAGGATTTAGTTACGATAGTGCTAAAGGTCAATTTACATTTGCTCCAGGTGCAAGTTATAGTTCAACAAATTTTGATTCCGATTTAAATGCAGCAAATACTGATTCATTATCAGAAGGCTCAACAAATCTTTACTTCACAAATGAAAGAGCCCAAGACGCTGTAGCTGGAGCATTTACACATAGTAATCATGGTAATATTACTGCAGTATATAATGATTCAGCTAATGAAATAAGATTAACAGCTGCACCTCCATACGCTGACTCAGATGCAAGACATGCAATTAGTGTTACAGATGTTGGTGGTGATGGATCTTTATCTTATAATAGTACAACTGGTGCAATATCATATAACGGACCTTCAGATGCTGAATGGTTTAATCATTTAGAAAATGCTGCTAGTCTTGGAGAGGTCTCGTACGATAGTATAAATAAGTTTAAGATTACTTCAGCATTCTTTACAAGTAAGCCTACGGCTTCTAGTTTAGATTTAGATTCAGATAAAATTCTTATTTTAGATGCAACTGATGGGTTAATTAAACAGTCAAATATTGGTACTCTTGCTAGTGCTGCGGCTGGAGTGGGAAATACTGCAAAACTACTTGCTTTTATTGGACTTTAATTCAATATGAAAAGCTATTTTGTTATAAATAAGATTAAAGATAACGGTAGGAAATTATAGATTATGGCAGCAACATTTGACAGCGGAATAGGTGCAGCAGTTGGTTCAACAGAATCTACTATCTACACTGCACCAAGTGGAACTCATTTATTGATGGGTTGCATCGCTACCAATACTTATGGTTCTGCAATAGGTATAGATATTAAATTGGTAAGAGGTGGTTCAACAATTTGGCTAGCTCACAACCGAAGAATAGACCCAGATAAAACGGAAGATATTTTGATGGGTACAAAAGTTTCTCTCACAACGGGAGATGAGTTGAAGGTGAAAGCCCCAGTTGATAATGCTTTTAGTGTAATTGCTACAATAACTCAGGATGTATTAACTTAATGGCCCTTGCTTTCTATAAAAATTTAGATGAAATCGATACTATAAGCGATAAAACGTTTTATGGGTTTAAAGTAGATTCGTCTGGTGACTGCCGTTGTGAAGTGATGAGAACGAACGATAGTGCTCCGATTGTCCTGCCAGAAAATGGTTTCGCCAACGATCCTGATGGATATAAACAATATTTCTGGTCCAAAGAAGCAATCACCTTTCGTATGAACACTAACACAGGACATCTGGAGATGGTAATACTATGACACAAGTTATAGACTTAGGAAAATTAAGATTTTATTTTGCTGGCAATTGGGCTAATTCAACTGTCTATGAACAAAACGATGTAGTTAAATATGGTGGTAACGTATACGTTTACTCTTATAATTTAAAGACATCTGGTAATGTTCCTACAAACTCTACATACTGGCGCCTTATGCTTGAAGGCTTGTCCTTTGATGGAGTATGGGATTCAGCAACAGAATATAATATTGGCGATGGGGTAGCTCACGGTGGTAAAGTTTATATTTCATTGCAGAACGGAACAGCTAAAGATCCAGCCAATGCTAATAACTCGGCTTATTGGTCTACTTTTGTAGAAGGCATTCAGTGGGAATCAAACTGGTCATCCGCAATTGGATATCAAACAAACGATGTTGTAAAACATGGTGGTTCTCTATACATTGCTAAACAGCTTAGTTCTAACCAAGATCCAACAAACACCGTATATTGGGATAAGTTTGTTGAAGGCATTTCAGCTCAAGGTGTATACAATAACGCAACAGCATATATTAAAGATCAGACTGTTGCTTATGGTGCAAACATTTACAGAGCGATTCAAAACACAACTGGTAACATACCAACAAACGCTACATATTGGGAATTATATGTAGGCGGTACACAATTCAGGAATTCCTTTGACTCTGCTTCAACATACTTCCCTAATGATTTAGCAACGTATGGTGGTGCAGTTTATAGAAGTCGCGTATCTCAAGCTGCTGTGAATCCAACAGATTCAAACGGCTGGTCAAAGGTCTTAGAAGGATTTTCATATAGAAACGCATATGCTGCAGGAACTAAATATTACTTAGGTGATACTGTAACTTATGGTGGTTCTTTATTCAAAGCGATTAGTAATGCAATAACAGGAGTTCTTCCATCAGTAACAGCATCTTGGCAAAAAGTAGTTCCAGGATTTAAGTTTCTTGGAGCTTGGGGAACATCAACTGCTTATGGTTTAGATGAAGTTGTTACACACGGTGGTAATTCATACATATCAGTAATACCACATGCTTCAACTAATTTTGATTCAAACTTAAGCTCATCTTACTGGACTAAATTTAATTCAGGCGTAAATTTCAGGGGTACTTATGGTGCAGCTGGAACTCTTTATGCTCCTGATGATTTAATTTCAACAGCAACTGCAGTTTATATTGCAAATAAAACTTTTACAGCAACAGGAAACTTTGCTACCGACCTTGCTTTTGATTCTCAAATGAGTTTGTTTATCGCAGGTGGAGCAAGTTCTCTTCCTACTATCGATTCAAACGCAGTAGGTAAAGTTGTAACAGTTAAAGGTGATGCATCAGGATATACATTATCTTATGCTGACGACGACGTTAATACTTATTATATTACTGCAGATTCAGCAATTGGACTTGATGATTCAAACTATGGTACATCTAAAAACTCACCTTTTAGAACTTTAAAGTTTGCTGCTGATTATATTCATAAAAACAAAACACTAGATTCATCGGCCGTTATGTTAATTGGTCAAGGTACATTTAAAGAAAAATTACCAATTGCAGTTCCTCATAATACTGCAATACTTGGTGCTGGTTTAAGAAACTCAAAAGTCATGCCAAAACCTGGGTATGACTCTGCTGATGCTATGTTCTATCTTAGAGATGCATGTCTCATTGAAGGTATTACAATGTCAGGCATGACTGGATTTGCTCCAGATTCTGCAGGTGGAGATGCTGGTGATATTGAAAAAGCTACATATAAAGGTGCATTCTTTAAACTAGATCCTGCTTATCCTGTTCTTAATAAATCACCATACATTAAAGATTGCTCAGCATTCTCAACTAGTGGTATTGGTGCGATTGTTGATGCCGGACACTGGGATGCTGCCAAAGCAGCTGCTAGTTCGTCTGCAGTCTCAATTGGTTCAATGGTTTTCCATGCATTTACAAATATCCATTCAGATGGTGTAGGATTCTGGGTTAGAAATAACGGTAAAGCTGAAATTGTATCATGTTTTACTTATTACTGTTACTTTGGTTATGCAGCTTCAGCTGGTGGTCAAATTAGAGCACTTAATGGTAATAACTCTTATGGAACATTCGGCGCAGTGGCTGTGGGATTCGATTCAAATGAAACATCTAACAACGGATTAGTTAGAGGATTCCAAGTAGATTATAAAGATGGAACTCTTTCAAATGGCGAATTCGAAGTTGGTGATATAGTTAAGCAACCTAATAAAGGTAAAAAAGCTTCTAATATATCTCGTACAAATCCAATGAGAGTTACAACAGCAACACCTCATTTATTAAATACAAAAGATAGAGTCAGATTTGATTCAGCTGGAGTTAGTTCTTGGGATTCTGATATTACGAGTGTAAGATCAAATATTACTCGCCATATTCAAAAAGTTGATTCATTTAAGTTTGATGTATTTAACGATTCAGGATTTGGCCAAGCATTTAACTCATCAAACTTTGGTGGAAAGAATGTTTCATCTGCAGCAATTACAGATATTACACGATCCAATCCAATTGCAGTAACAGTATCATCTCATAACTTAGACAGTTTTAACTTGGTAAAAATTGCTGGCGTAGTTGGTATGACACAAGTCAATAATCAATATTACTTAGTTGATTCGCACGATGCAAATATTCTAAAATTAAAAGAAGCAGATAATCAATACTTAACAGTTGCTGGTGATTCATCTGGATTCGATGTTACTGGTACAGCAAAAGGTGCTTCAATATCAACTACTGGAACAGGAGCAGTCGGTGGTCATGGATCAATAAACTTATACAAAGGTTCTAGATATTACTTCGTATTTGATAGTGCAATAGGACAAAAACATAATCCTTATCTTTCAACTACTGATTCTACAGCTTGGGCTGCTAATACATTTGGTGGAGAATATCTAACAAATGTTGAAAATTCAAGAAGCAAAACCGGATTAAAAGTAACATTTGATTCCGCGGCACCTAGTACTTTATATCTTAATTCATCAAAAGTAAAACAACCAATAACGTTAAATCTTGCTGATCCAGCTAGAATTGATGCTTCGGGATATAGTGCATATACAACCGGCGGTTCAATAACCTTTACAGACTCTGGAACAGATTTTGATTCAGCTTCATTTAATTACTTAGGTACAAGAGGTACAGTAATTAATAG
>TARA_B110000305_G_scaffold19301_1_pt1 | contig 13071 bp, 15 predicted proteins | sample TARA_B110000305 | Tara Oceans TARA_B110000305 (sample SAMEA4397930) | marine metagenome | biome: Polar Biome; feature: [SRF] surface water layer (ENVO:00010504); material: water (ENVO:00002006), including particulate matter (ENVO:01000060) such as... | depth 5 m | reverse complement strand
TTAACGAATGTCTGCCACCATGCCCAATCAGACGCAAAAAGTGGAATTTCCTTAATAATTTCATTTGCAAAGACAAATGATAATAGTAAAACACCAGTAGTTGTGAACATTCCGAGAAGAAATACTTTCAGAAAAGGTCTGTCTAAAATCTGCCTCCCTGTGCGTTCAATTCCTGTGATTAGTTTATTCAAGTCATATATTCCTAATCCATTATATCACGCCTATGAGTAAAATATATGGCAATTGTTTTCAAAAAGGCAAGAATTAATCTGACACTAACTCAGTTATTGTGATAAAAGATCCAGAATTTTACTAGCGAAAATAGGAAAAATTAATGGCCCAAAATTTTGATGTACTCGGTATAGGTAATGCAATTGTTGATATTTTAATCCAAGTAGATGACGAGTTTTTAAAATCAAAAAAACTCATTAAAGGTAGCATGCAACTAGTTAGTGAAGGTGATGCTGCTACTTTATACGCAGAACTTGGAAAATGTATTGAATGCTCCGGCGGATCAGCGGCTAATACAGTTGCTGGCCTGGCATCTATGGGAGCGCGTACATCTTATATTGGAAAAATTAATGATGATCAACTAGGGAAAGTTTTTAAACATGACATCAATACTATTGGAACAAGTTTTAATACGCCACCATCAATCAGTGGGCCCGGAACAGCACACTGTATTGTTTTGGTAACACCTGACGCGGAGCGCACAATGTGCACTTATCTTGGTGCTTGTGTCAATCTTACGGAAACAGATATAGATGAAAGTATCGTAAGGTCTTCAAAATTTTCCTACCTTGAGGGTTACCTTTGGGATCCCGAGCCAGCTAAAGCAGCCTTCAGAAAAACAATTCATATAGCACATGATGAAGGCAATAAAGTAGCCCTAAGTCTTTCCGATCCATTTTGCGTTAATCGACACCACGGAGAGTTTTTGAAGCTGGTAAAAGATGATATTGACATACTTTTTGCCAATGAAGACGAAATTAAAATGCTCTATAGTACTGATAATTTACAAGACGCAGCTCAGCGGGCTCAACACGATTGTGATATAGTTGCTATTACCTGTGGCGCAAGAGGGTGTATTGTTGTTAATAAAGACGAGATTAGTAATATCCAGGGAATAAATGTGTCAAACTTAATTGATACAACTGGTGCAGGAGACTTATATGCAGCCGGGTTCTTATATGGCCTTAGTATTGATAAGCCGATTGGTGAGTGCGGTGCACTTGGTAACCTAGTGGCAAGCAAAATAATAACTCATCTTGGTGCTCGTCCCGACATTAACCTTAAAGAATTCGTCGAAAAGGCAGCTTATTAACTAAGCATAGGACCTAATTTTTTACCACTTAAAATATGAAAATGAAGATGAGGAACTTCTTGGTTAGCACTTTCACCCGCATTAGAAATCAGTCTATAGCCATCTTCTTCTAATCCAAGTTGTTTTGCCGTATTGCCAATAGCACGAAAAAAACCCGCGATCAGCTCTTCAGGAGCGTTCTTCGAAAAGTCTATCATATTTATATATTTTCCTTTTGGAATAACTAATGTATGGACTGGTGCCTGAGGATTTATATCGTTAAAAGCAAGCGCATGATTATCCTCATAAATTTTCACACATGGTATCTCACCCCTTAGGATCATTGCAAAAACATTGTCACTATCATAAGACATCATTGAAATCCTCTCGAGCTTCCTTTTCATCTATGCCCGAAAGGCCCTCGCGACTGGCCAGCTCCTCGCAAACATCTTCTATAGTTATTCCCATATCTGACCAAAGTACCATCAAATGAAACATCAAGTCACCCGACTCTAAAACGGCTTCCTCACGGTTATTGCGCGCAGCAGCAATGACAAGTTCAACAGCTTCTTCACCAACTTTTTGAGCTATTTTTTTTTGGCCTTTTGCAAAAAGGCGTGCAACATAGCTCTTATCTATATCGCCACATTTTCTGCTTTCAATCACTTTCGCAAGTTTTTCAATAATCTCTAGTTTATTTCTCATATTCAATCCTAACCTCGAGCCCAGAACGTGCCATATATTTTTTACATTCTTCAATTGTATATTTACCAAAATGAAAAATCGAGGCCGCAAGAACAGCATTGGCATTACCATCCCTTATTCCCTCAACCATATGTTCAAGGGTACCAACACCGCCAGACGCTATAACTGGGATAGATACGTTGTCAGCTATGGTGCGAGTGAGATCAATGTTAAAACCATCCTTAGTACCATCCCTATCTATTGAGGTAAGTAATATCTCACCAGCCCCAAATTCTGCAATTTTTTTTGCATATTCTACCGCATCAATACCGGTAGGTTTTCGGCCACCATGCGTAAATATCTCATACTTATTGTGTCCTACACATTTGGCATCAATAGCCACGACAATACATTGCGACCCAAATTTTTCCGCTAGTTCACTAACTAATTCCGGTCTTTCAACTGCTGCAGTCATAACCGATACTTTATCTGCTCCCGCAAGCAAAAGGTTTTTTACATCCTCTTCCTTTCGAACACCACCACCAACCGTTAGTGGCATAAAGCATTGTTCTGCAGTTCTTCTTACCACATCAAGAAGAATAGAACGGTTCTCACTTGAAGCAGTAATATCAAGAAAACAGAGCTCATCCGCGCCAGCCGCATCATATATTTTAGCTTGTTCAACGGGGTCCCCTGCATCACATAGCCCTACAAAGTTGACACCCTTGACAACGCGACCATCCTTAACATCAAGGCAAGGTATAATTCGTGCTTTTAACATTAAAATTCACCATTAAGTATTGCAATTCCATCGCGAATATTAAGACGACCGTCATAAATTGCCCGCCCGGAAATTACACCCTCTATAGTTCCGTTTGTTTTTTTTGCTGCTAATTTTAATATTTTAAGATCATCTAGTGACGCAACACCGCCAGAAGCAATGACCGGAATACTCAGCGCATCCGAAAGTGCCACTGTGTTTTCAATGTTAAGACCGTTCATCGTACCATCGCGATCAATGTCGGTATAAATAATACTTGTTACCCCAGCATCCTGAAATTTTTTTCCAAGCTGCGCCGCTGACATATCAGATGTCTTCGCCCAACCTTCAACTGCAACCATCCCGTTTCGTGCGTCAATACCGACCACAATCTTACCTGGAAAAATTTTAGCCGCTGCTATTACGAATGAAGGGTCACGAAGAGCAATGGTTCCAAGAATAATTCTACTTACTCCCTTTTTAATCCAATTTTCGATTGTTTCAATATCTCGGATGCCACCGCCAAGCTGAATGGGGATTGTGACACTTTTAAGTATCTCATCAACAGGTTCTTCGTTAATGGGTCGACCCGCAAAGGCTCCGTTAAGGTCCACAATATGTATCCACTCGCAACCAGCTCGTTCAAATTTTTGAGCCTGATCACTTGGATTGTCATTAAATACGGTAGCTTGATCCATTTCTCCCTTATAAAGCCGGACGCATTTACCGTCTTTTAGATCAATAGCAGGAAATAAAATCATTTTTAATCCAAATTCTTTGAATAATAATACCCAGGCACAAATGCATCGTTGATGCGAGCATAGCGTTCTTTAATACCCCAACGATCCATACCAATCCATTCGCAGATGGCAATGGCCGCTTGTTGATCTGCTGCCATGTGACATTCAAGTGTGAGACAGCCTTTTTCACAGGCTACATCCTCAGCTTTTTCCAGCATTGCTTTGGCAAGATTATGTCCTCGAGCCCATGGGGCAAGAAAGAAAGTTTCAATACTGCCTTTAAATGATCCGGCCTCATTATTTTTAGCTGGCTGAACCAATTGACAGCAACCCGCAATCTGACCATCCATACGAGCGATAATCAAAGTTCTTTCAGGAATAATAAACACCCCTTTCCAAAAATTCTCAAGTGTTTTTTCCGGCGGTGGCGTTAGCCAGTTAAATCCTTCATGAGCAAGTATGGCTACTCGCGTTGTCTCACAAAGTTCCAAAATATCAACATTATCAAGGGATTTAACTTCATCTACACTTAAGCGCGGAGTTATATTATCTTTTTTGTCTTTGCTCATATTAAGGAGACCATTTTAAAAAGTTTTCAATTGTTTTTAGACCGACTGTTTGACTTTTTTCTGGATGAAACTGAGTTCCCGATATATTGTCACGAACAACTGCAGCTGCAATATACCCTCCATATTTTACATGAGCCAAGATATTTTTTGGATTATCAACTTTAAAATGATAACTATGAACGAAATAAGCGTGATCGCCGCTACTAACTTCATTGAGCAGAGCGTGTGGTTGATCTATTTCAAGATTATTCCACCCCATATGCGGCACTTTAAGCTGACCTGCTAAAATTTTATCGACGGTACCGCTTATCCATCCAAAGCCTTTAGTGCTAACATGTTCAAGACCCAGGTCAGCAAGAAGTTGCATTCCAACACAAATACCAAGAAATGGGCGTCCCCGCTCTATTACAACTTCTTCAAGTGCGGCACGCATTCCACTAACTGCCGTTAGCCCTTTCATACAATCTGCAAAGGAACCAACGCCGGGCAATATTATACGATCCGCACTTCTCACTTCGTCGGAACAAGCTGTAACCTTAACCTCCATATCAAGGGACTGACTAGCAAACAACACTCCTTTTTCTACTGAACGAAGGTTACCAGAACCATAATTAATAATAACAGTTTTCATTTTTTAGTCCGACTTGTCGCCAATCATCCCCTTAGTCGAGGGAATAGCATTCGATTTACGCGGATCGATCTCAATAGCCTGACGCATGGCGCGGGCCAATGCTTTATATGAACTTTCAATAATATGGTGATTATTTTCACCATACATATTTTCAACATGTAATGTCATACCTGCGCCTTGAGCAAAGGCACGAAACCATTCGAGAAATAGCTCTGTATCCATTTCACCAAGCTTATCGCGACTAAAACTTACCTTAAAAATAATAAATGGACGTCCTGAAATATCAACTGAACAGCGAGTGCAAGTTTCATCCATAGGTATAATGGCGCTCCCATAGCGTGTAATTCCGCGAAGATCCCCAAGAGCATCAGCGATAGCCTGCCCAACAACAATCCCTACATCTTCAGTTGTATGATGAAAATCGATATGCGTATCGCCCTTAGCTCGTATGGTTAAATCAATCAAACTATGCCTTGAAAGTTGCTCCATCATATGATCAAGGAACCCTATTCCCGTATCAATGTCATAAATGCCAGACCCGTCAAGGTTAACTGATGCCGAAACCGACGTTTCTTTGGTAGTGCGCTCTACTGTTGCTTTGCGCATAATCTTCTCCTTTTGCGGACCGTGTGTGGAACATATCAATTTCCAAAACCTATAGCAGGAGTTTAAGGGAAGCGCCAGTGTTTGACGAACAAGTTTGTATTATTTTAGATAAAAACCCGTGCACCCCTTGACCAAGTGTGAAATATTACCCACATGTTAGTTTAGCGATATAAAAAACAAGGTTCGAATATATGACAGATCAACCATCAGGATGGCGAGGCACCACGATCTTAAGTGTACGTAAAGGTAATAAAGTTGTAATTGTTGGTGACGGGCAAGTTTCTCTTGGCAGTACAGTCATAAAGGCAAATGCAAAAAAGGTTCGACGTATTGGCAATGGTACAGTTATCGCTGGATTTGCGGGTTCGACAGCTGATGCTTTTGCTCTTTTTGAAAGATTAGAAGAAAAACTTGAACGTTATAACGGTCAGCTTACACGAGCATGCGTTGAAATGGCCAAAGATTGGCGTACGGACAGGTACCTGCGTAAGCTTGAAGCCATGATGGCAGTTGTTGATAAGGATGTATCCTTAATCCTCACTGGAACTGGAGACGTTCTGGAACCAACAGACGGTCTGATTGCTATCGGCTCGGGTGGTAACTACGCGCTCGCTGCTGCGAAAGCACTGATGGACCAAGACCTTGATGCTGAAGAAATTGGCAAACGCGCTCTCGGAATTGCAGCAGACATATGTGTTTATACAAATAATAACCTAACTGTTGAAACATTAGATATTTAATAATATTGGAAATTTTAAATGAAATCTTTTTCACCGCGTGAAATAGTATCCGAACTAGATCGTTATATTATCGGTCAAAATCCTGCTAAACGTGCCGTTGCTATTGCTCTTCGTAATCGTTGGCGGCGTCAGGAACTAACCGGTGAAATGCGTGAAGAGGTTCTGCCAAAAAATATTCTCATGATAGGCCCCACAGGAGTTGGTAAAACAGAAATTTCCAGAAGGTTGGCAAAACTGGCTAATGCACCGTTTGTTAAGGTCGAAGCTACAAAATTTACCGAAGTAGGTTATGTTGGACGGGACGTAGAACAAATCGTTCGTGACCTTATGGAAATATCGATTAGTTTAATTCGCGATAAAAAAAGAAAAAGTGTTGTCAGTAAAGCCGAGCTCTCTTCAGAAGAGAGGGTCCTTGACGCATTGGTTGGAGAACAAGCCTCTGCTGATACACGTCAAAAATTTAGGAAAATGCTCCGCGAAGGTGAACTTGATGACAAAAAGATAGAAGTTGATGTAATGGAAAGTCAAAGCTCTAACATGCCGTCCTTCGATATTCCTGGCATGCCTGGCGCCAGCATGGGTATGTTAAATCTTGGAGACTTACTAGGAAATCAGTTAGGTGCTAAGACTGAAAAGAAAAAAATGGCTGTTAAGGAAGCCTTAGAGGCTCTAGCTAGTGATGAAGCAGAAAAATTACTTGATGAGGATGGTATCATTAGAGAAGCAATTGAAAACACAGAACAAACCGGCATTGTTTTTATTGACGAGATTGATAAAATTGCTGGACGCGGAAACCAAAATAGTGGTGAGGTTAGCCGCGAGGGCGTCCAACGTGATCTACTTCCACTTATTGAAGGCTGTACAGTTTCAACCAAGCATGGGAACATCAAAACCGATCATATCCTTTTTATTGCATCCGGTGCCTTTTCAGTTGCTAAGCCGTCCGATTTGCTTCCCGAACTTCAGGGACGTCTGCCAATTCGGGTAGAGCTAGACGCTCTGACCGAAGATGACTTTAAGCATATTCTTGTCGAACCTGACTATAGTCTGATAAAGCAATATGTTGCCTTAATGGGAACCGAAGAAATCACCCTTAATTTTACAGATGACGGAATTGCCGCAATAGCTAAAATGTCAGCTACCATCAACGAAAATGTTGAAAATATTGGAGCACGGAGATTACATACTGTTCTTGAACGTATACTTGATGAAATTAGTTTTGAAGCAACTGATATGGTAGCTACTGAAGTGATCGTTGATGCCGACTATATAACCAAACATATCGGAAACTTAGCAGATACATCAGATCTTTCTAAGTTCATTCTGTAGTATAAATTAGTGACCCTTGGTAATATTAGTTATTAATTTAATTTTTACTTAAATCATTAAAATAAAAAGTAAGGTTAACATAAAGTAGAATAAACCAAATTTTTATTATATTGGTAGAGAAAGGAAATTTTAATGACGTCCACCCTCGCGCCTGAAATAAAGGCCTTTTTTGACTCAGATACCAATACTATTACCTACGTTGTTGCAGACACGACAACTTCAGCTTGTGCAATCATTGATAGTGTTCTTGATTACGACCCAACTTCTGGAAGAACTAATACAAAATCAGCTGATAGCGTCATTTCTTATATTTTAAAAAGTGGTTATTGTTGTCAGTGGATTGTCGAAACCCATATCCATGCTGATCATTTAACCGCAGCACCTTATTTAAAAAATAAATTAGGTGGTAAAACCGCTATTGGTAATTATGTTACTACCGTTCAAAGATCTTTTGGGCCAATATTCAATGCCGAAAGTTCCTTTGCAACAGATGGTCGGCAATTTGACCATTTATTTAACGATGATGAAGTTTTTAAAATAGGTAATGTTGATGCGCGAGTTATAGCAACTCCTGGCCATACGCCAGCATGTATATCGTATGTAATTGGTGAAAATTGTTTTGTTGGTGATACTATGTTTATGCCTGATGCTGGTACCGCAAGATGTGATTTTCCAGGTGGCAATGCGGCAACCCTTTACGATAGCCTACAACGAATATTGTCCCTTCCAGACGAGACTAATTTATACATGTGCCATGATTATGGACCCGGTGGTCGTGACTATAAATGGGTTACTTCAGTTAAAGAACAGAGAGAAAAAAATATCCATCTTGCAGAAAAGAGCCGAGCGGAATACATAGAGATACGAACGACCCGGGATACAGAGCTTAGTATGCCAAAATTAATATTACCTTCTGTGCAAATAAATATGAGGGGTGGAAATTTTCCTCCGGCAGATAATGATGGTGTCTCTTATATCAAAATTCCACTTGATAAGTTTTGATAAAAATTTCTACGTTCCTTAAATTTAACTGCACCAAACCCCTCGGCTATCGACATGCCTAAACCAATCAGTATCAGACCAGAAACGACTAACTTCAACTGGTGGCACAGGACATTTATAGAGACCTTTTTGAAAAAACATTTTTTTTTGCTTAAAAGTAAAACCCATTAAAACTCTCCTTCTATTTATAACATATATTATAATATAGAACAAATCAAGAACAAATCAATGTTTTCACCCTCTTTCAATAAAAAAATAAATTTTAAAAGTATTGATAAACCTAAACTATAGCCATTTAATTTTAAAAATATTTCTAATGTTAGTAATAAGTTGGAATAATTTAAAATTGCACTAATGTAGCACCCTAAATAGTAATTTTATCTTTTGAGAATTTTATGTCTAAAAGAATTAACCGTCTTAACACCAAAGAATTCATCTGCATCATGGCAGTTATAATGTCTGTTACTGCATTATCCATTGATGCTATGATACCGGCATTGGGATTAATGGCCACCGATTTAAATGTTCAAAATACCAATGATATCCAAATGGTTATAATCTCTGTCTTTTTTGGCATGTCCTTGGGGATAATGTTTTATGGACCTTTTGCAGATAGTTTTGGTAGAAAAAATTCCATCTATGTTGGGGTTGCTACATTTTTAATAGGTACATTAGTTTCAATTTATGCAAAAAATTTAGAAACCATGCTAATTGGCAGAATAATTCAAGGGTTTGGAGGAGCCGCATGCCGAGTGGTAAGTCTTACTATTATTCGCGATAAATATGAAGGGGTGGAGATGGCCAAAATAATGTCTCTCATTATGATGGTATTTATTATGGTTCCAGCGCTTGCCCCTTTACTTGGCCAGGGCATACTTATCTTAGCCAGTTGGCAAGCAATTTTTTGGTTTATATTTAGCTTTGCACTACTGGGTGTAACCTGGATGCACTTTCGCCAAAGGGAAACTTTACAAGCAGAAAACCGAAGGAAATTTTCATTTTCAATCATTATTTCTGGTAGTATTGAGACAATTAAAAACCCTGTTACTATTGGCTATACTATTATGACGGGAGTTTTATTTGGCTCTTTCATTGCCTACCTTAGCTTGGCGCAGCAGGTCATGGACGTCCAATATAACTTAGGAAATCTTTTTCCAATGTATTTTGGCATACTCGCAATTTCTTATGGTACCGCATCATTTTTAAATGCAAAGTTATTAGCAAAGTTTAGTGTCCACAAAATATGTTTCTTTTTTCTAATGGCCCACACAATCATTTCCCTGTCATCTTTTTTGCTCAGCATTTTTCTTGACGGAGACCTTCCTTTTTATCTTTTTTATATTTACATGCTTGCCACCTTCTTTTGTATGGGCACACTATTTGGTAATTTTAATAGTCTTGCTTTACAACCTTGGGGACATATGGCTGGCATTTCAACATCAGTGATAACTGCAATTCAAACATTTCTTGCTGTAATTGTAGGTGGAACAATAGGGCAGCTCTATAATGGAACCGCCCAACCATTAATTATTAGTTTTTTTGTATGTGGGTTTATTACATTAGTAATCTTTATCAAAATAAGAAGTCGATCAGAGGCCGCACTTTTATAAAGTTATTACTAGACTTAAGTCTAAGAGTTTTTTTATGTTAAATCTGTAGAATAATTATCATAATTAAAATTGTATGGTGATTATCAATGATGAAAATATTATTTATTTTAATATTTATGGCCACTTTTGCGTGCACATTTGATAAAAATATAACAGAAGTCTCAACAAATAGGTCAAGCTACTTTAAGTATCCAGCAGTGGGAAATTCAGAACGTCAGCCTGAATTAATTGACCCGGCTATGATTTCTTATTGCCGCAATTATAATGGCGGTTCGGTAAGAATTTCAAATAAATTAGAATTTTACTTGAACAACCCTAATATTGAAGCATTAGCCATCAACAATCAAAATAAATTTATCTATTACAAATGTCATTAAAGCGTTTTTAAAAATGCTAGAAAAGATTTATATATGTCTCATTCTTAACGTTTTTAATGAACCTTAAAACGGTCAGTCATTCATAAAATATATATTATTAATTAAAAGAGTTAAAACAATCCAACAGGTCTTGAAAAGTTATTAAACGTATCCATATCAGATCTGTACTCGCCAGCAACTGTATTCGGTGAGTGCTATTAAATTAAGTGGGAAAGATCTAGCTCGTTCAATGCGCAACCTTTTAGTTATTTTAATATTTCTTCCGATGTTCGTGTTCCCTACAGCTCACGGTGAATTTTCTAAGGAAAAATCAAACAATATATTGACTGGATCTATAACGAGCGAAAATATTTCCGAAACATCCGATAAGTCTGGTTCTGAAGATAAACAAGGGGCTACGATTTTTGAATTTACACCGGTAAAAAAACCATTATCCGGCCATCTTTTATATGACCTTTATGCTATTCCTCCTGATCGATTTTATATTCCTTACGAACCGCCCATCGTATAATTTTTGTGAACCGTTCGGTTCATCTCATTTGTTAAATAATATAAGATAAACTCACAGTTGAACCGGTGAGCATTTATTGAGCCAATTTGATTTGGCATAAAATTCGATTAGAAGGAAAATACCATGGATCTTACGATGCATTGGGTAGGCATAACCGCAATTATTGTTTTTGTCCTATCCTATTCCCTTGTTATTGCAGAGGAATATTTACACTTAAAAAAATCAATACCTGTTATATTCGGCGCAGGCCTTATATGGCTTATCGTTGCAATTCAATATATGAATGACCCAACTCACGCAACAGAAGAGGCAATCAAGCATTTGCTTATCGAGTTCGGCGAGTTGTTTCTCTTCCTTCTTGCAGCCATGACATACGTTAATTCTATGAATGAGCGCGGTGTTTTTGACGCCCTGCGTGTCTGGCTGGTTAAGTATAACTTTAGTTATCGCCAACTTTTTTGGGTAACCGGTATCATGAGCTTTTTTCTGTCTCCAATCATAGATAACCTGACTACAGCTCTTGTTATGTGTGCTGTGATAATGGCCGTTGGAGTGAATAATAATAAATTCATCAGCATCGGTTTTGTTAACATTGTTATCGCGGCAAATGCTGGCGGAGCATTTAGCCCATTTGGTGATATCACTACATTAATGGTTTGGCAAACCGGCATTATCGAATTCTGGACGTTCTTTAATCTGTTTTTACCGTCCGTTGTCAATTATGTTATACCAGCAACAATAATGTCTCTCACTGTAAGTCAAGAAAGACCAACATTTGATGCCACTGAATCTGCTTTTATGCAGCGGGGTGCAAAAAGAATAATTGTACTTTTTGGCCTTACTATTGTAACCGCAGTAGCCTTTCACAGTTTTCTCCATATACCACCGTTTTTTGGTATGATGGTGGGTCTAGCCTACCTTAAATTATTTGGACATTATCTGCGTGTAACCCATGAAGAATATCACTCAAGAATGCCTGGAGAAAATATGGGTGTTGGTGAAATTGGTGACACTAGAAAGTTTGATAGTTTTCGCGAAATTGCAAGGTCAGAGTGGGATACACTTCTGTTCTTCTTTGGTGTAATTATGTGTGTTGGTGGCCTTGGATTTATCGGTTACCTCAACCTTGCATCAAACTTAATGTATGTTGAAATGGGTCCAACCTTTGCTAATATTATGGTTGGATTTTTGTCGGCGATCGTTGATAACATACCTGTTATGGTTGCTGTACTTCAAATGGAACTAACTATGGATACGGCTCAGTGGCTTTTGGTGACATTAACAGCTGGGGTCGGTGGCAGTATGCTTTCAATTGGATCCGCTGCAGGTATTGCGCTGATGGGTCAATCCCAAGGGAAGTATACCTTCTTCAGTCATTTGAAGTGGACGCCTGTCATAGCGCTGGGTTACGGCGCAAGTATTTGGGTTCATATATGGCTCAATGATCATTTTGTAGGCGTAATGCCATAACATAATTCTTGGCGGCAAGTAATATCACGTACTTGTCGCCAAGCACAATAAATCCTCATGTGTAAGGTATTGCTCGTAAAAATATAAAGGTTTTTGGACCAGTATATACCTTTAAAAGCAAAAACTAAATTCTAAAAAACTGATATTACTCCTTGATCTTTCCTCTTGAGAAGGTTTCAAACCGCGATTAACAAATACTTTGAAAGTTTTTGCCAAAGACTGCTTTGGTCCCAAAGTGAACATTAGAAAATTGAGTTAATTTTACTTAGATATCTCACCAAACTCCAATATTGGTGAAGCATCAATATCTTCTGCGTCCATCATGGTAGCGATGCGTTGAAGCGATGATACAAGCTGAGTTCTTTCCCATTCCTCAAGTTTCCTGAACTCCCGCAGGAATCCACTTTGGAGAAGTTCCGGTGCTTCAGCAATTTTGGCTTGGCCTTGAGGCGTCAGGCAGACGTGTACCACACGTTTATCATCTGTGCTACGGTCACGGCGGGTATACCCAGCCTTATCAAGGCGGTCGAGAATTGACGTGATGGTTGCTTGGGAAAGCGATACTTCTTTTGCGATCGCACTAGGTGCCATCTTTCCATTTTTTCTAAGAGCAAGAAGAATAACAAGCTGCGGTGCCGTCAAACCGGATAATTTTGACAGTTTTTTAGAATGTAAGTCAATTGCCCGCGTAATTCGGCGTATTGAAATTAGAATAGCATCATAATCACTCATTAAATAT
>TARA_B110000305_G_scaffold150323_1_pt1 | contig 13108 bp, 8 predicted proteins | sample TARA_B110000305 | Tara Oceans TARA_B110000305 (sample SAMEA4397930) | marine metagenome | biome: Polar Biome; feature: [SRF] surface water layer (ENVO:00010504); material: water (ENVO:00002006), including particulate matter (ENVO:01000060) such as... | depth 5 m | reverse complement strand
TGGCGGCATATCGTATGTAACGACCTCATTCGATACCAATTCGGCCACGTCTAGCCCAGATTCCGACACTACTGCATATGTTGTTAACGGGGCCGTCAACTACCGGCAAGAGCGATATTCGCTGTCGGCGACTTTGGCGAGAAATATCAGACCTACAGGCAATGGTGATCTGAACATATTTGACCAAGTGAACATGACCTATCGATATAAATTATCAGATCTGAGCGGCTTCAACGCAAGCCTTCTGGGCGGCAACACCGAAGCCTTAGAAGGCGCTATCGATAACGACCGCAGGTTTGCGCAAATCGGTTTAGGCATAAGTTATAAGTTAGCGGCGTCCTGGTCCGTATCTGGCGATTATACATATCGTTATCAGGATAATAGCCGCGGCTCAGCTCAGTCTAACGCCCTGGAAATTAGGCTCACTTTCAATCCCAAGGAATATATTTGGTCTCGTTGACCAGGCAGCTACTTCCTGAGAACCTCAATGTAAAAATGGAAATCGCCTTTAATGAATAGTGCAGAAGAATATGTAAAGTCCACAGATGACTATATTGCTATGCTCAAGCGGCGCAAATGGGTGATGGGTATACCCGCGGTTGTTATTTTTGCATTGGCAATAATTCTGGCTTTTGGCCTACCCCCTTCCTACCAATCACAGGCCACGATTCTGATTCAACAGCAGGCCGTGGCCAATGACTTTGTGCAAAGTAGTGTTACCAGCTTTGCCGCACAACAGGTGCAGACCATTAGTCAGAGAGTACTGACTATCGCCAACATCGGCGAAATTGTCGAAGAGTATAATTTATATGGACAGTCAGGCGTCGGCACTGCCGCCCGCCTTCCCGGCACTGAACTGGCATTACTGTTTCGTGAAGACATGGACATGGAGCTGGTTAGCGCCGATGTAATGGACCCTAGAACTGGCAGAGCTACAGAGGTGACGATCGCATTCACGCTTGCATTTAAGGCGAGATCCGCGCGAAGCGCGCAGCAGGTTGTCAATACGCTGGTGACCCTCTTCTTGAACGAAAATCTCGATATTCGCACCGACCAGGCCAGCAGCACTGCAGATTTTTTCGAAATGGAGGGCCAGCGATTAAATCGGGATGTGCAAGACTTCAGTCAACAACTCGCTGAATTCAAAGTGCTGAATGAAGGCAGCCTGCCACAGCTGTATCAATATAACCTGAACATACTTGAGAGAACCTCACAGCAGCTCTCGGCAGCGGATCTGCGGTTACAAGAATTACACAAACGTGAAATTGAGCTTGCCTCAAGACTCGCACAGTTGAGTCCTTTTTCTCCAGTTATGCTGCCCACGGGAGAGGTCGTACTGAGTGACGACGATAGGTTAAAGGCTGCTCAGTCGGACTATCGTCGCAAATCCGCGATATACAATAATAGCCATCCGGATGTGGTTCGGCTTTACCGTGAGATACAGGCACTACAGGCGGAGTTGGGCGTAGATACAGACATAGAGGATTTGCGGCAGCAACTGCAGGGACAGAAACGACACCTTAGTGAATTACAGGGCAAATATCTGGATGGTCATCAGGACATTAGGAACACCCAGCAGGTAATCAGCCAGCTGGAAGCCAGTATTAGAACTGCCGGAAATGCTGCCGCTGTAAACCATACCCCCGAGGCCGACAATCCGGCCTACGTCTTGTTGAGCACTCAACTCGATGCTACAGCATCAGAGGCCCAGTCCGTTAGCAAACTGAAAATCGAATTGCAGGAAAAGACGGACCGCTACGAGGAGATAATAAAACGCGCGCCCGATGTAGAAAAGGATTATGAAGCTCTGTTGCGCGAATACACACTCGCTACTAACAAGGCTCAAGACATCAAGAGAAAACAGCAAGATGCACAGATGTCCAAAAGCTTGGAGGAAAACCGTAAAGGTGAGCGCTTCATCCTTATAGAGCCCCCCGCGGTGCCATCAGACCCCGTGAGCCCAAACCGTCCTGCGATTATCTTTCTGGGTCTATTACTCGGCGTAGGTGTAGGACTTGGCTTGGCTGTTTTACGGGAAGCCCTAGATGGTGGCATCCAGAGCACAGGTGAGTTGGCTAGCCTGATGGGCGAGCCACCGCTTGTCGCTATCCCCTACATTGAAAATGAATGGGATACGAACAAGACACAAAAGAGTCGGCGACTACGTCGATTATCAGCGATCGTGGTGGGGATCGTGCTCTTGCCCTGTCTGCATTTTTTTTACATGCCACTCAACGTACTCTACTTCGTGATACTCAATAGGTTGGGGTTTAGCTAATGGATTCTTTGCAAGACGCGATCGAAAAAGCACGCCTCGAACGAGAAGGCCTCATCGGTAAAACAGCAGCGCTCGGTACATCTCAAAAACACGCGCTGCCGGAAGAACCAACGAGAATGGAAGACTCTAAAAACGCTTTTGAGGCCGGGAGAAATCCATCGCCGTTGCGCTCACAGCTCCGTTATAGCGCGACCCGCCGTGTCCAGCTGGATGAGGGCGTGCTATCAATGAACCGCATTATAGCGGGGGATATTCACGACCCGCGTGTAGAAGCCTACCGTCAGCTACGCAGCCAAGTTTTGATTAGTATGAAGCGCAATAACTGGCACAGCCTGGCCATCACCAGTGCCCAAGAAAATGCCGGCAAGACACTCACAGCCATCAACCTCGCGATCTGTATGTCGCAAGAGGTTACTAATACGGTGATGCTAGTTGATTTAGACTTACGCACCCCGCATGTCCACACGGCTTTGGGTATCGATATTGATAAAGGCATTGTAGATCATCTTCTCCATGACGAGCCCCTTGAGAATATCCTTGTTAACCCAGAGTTTCCGCGTTTGGTTGTGCTGCCGGGCTTACCTCAGGGCAGTCATTCCTCCGAGATTCTCTCCTCTCCCGAAATGAGTGTTTTCATGGATGACATTACCAACCGTTATCCGGACCGCATCATCATTTTTGACCTGCCACCCCTACTTCGAAACGATGACGCCATCGTATTTGTACCTAAAGCTGACGCCTTCTTATTTGTGGTGGACCAAGGCGTGACGCGTGCAGACGAGATCGAGCGCTCCCTGCAATTGCTAGGACCATCTAAAATGATGGGGACTATCCTCAACAAAGCTCGATAGCCATCTGGAATATAGGTGTATGTACACTCGTTTTTTTAGTCTAGAAGATAAACCGTTTAGCCTCATTCCGGATGGCGATGCTGTTTTTCTATCTCCAGGCCACACAGCAGCGTTTAGTATGCTGGAATTCGGCTTACTGGAGCAGGTAGGTATCACCGTTATTACGGGGGAGGTAGGTAGTGGTAAAACGACACTTGTTCGGCACCTCCTCAGCAGAATCGACTACAGTCGACTGACAGTGGGCCTCATTGGCACAGCCCACAGTTCTTACGGGACTCTGCTCAAGTGGATAATCACTGCTTTTCGAATACCCATAGAGAGCAACGACGAGAGTGCATTATTGCAGTCGGTGCAGCAATTTTTAGTCGACCAATACGCCAGCGGCAAGCGCACCGTGGTAATTGTCGATGAAGCGCAAAACATGTCAACGCAAGATCTAGAATCATTACGTTTACTGACCAATATCAACGCTGACAAAAATCAGTTATTACAAATAATTCTGGTCGGTCAACCCGAGTTACTGCAAAAGTTTTTTGACTCGGGGATGTCTCAACTCGCTCAACGCGTTTCCGCTGAATATAACCTGAGTCCGCTGAGTCTGTCTGATACCTTGGGATATGTCCGTCATCGCATTGAGTCCGTTGGCGGACAGCGTGACCTATTTGATTTGTCCTCCTTACTGGCCGTGTATTATTTTAGCGGCGGGTTACCTCGCATCATCAACACGCTCTGCGATGGAGCGCTAGTGGTTGCCTACGGTAAGAGCATCGCGACGGTAAACCTACCCATTCTCTTGGAGGTCGTGAGCAGCAAACGAATTGGCGGCATACATCGCATCGGTATCGATGACCCTGAACGCGAAGCTGTTAGAGACACAGTCCTGAAAATGAATGACATCGATCTTCACAACATGGTTCAACGGTAAATGAATCCTGCCATTCCAAAGTCGACATCCCCCAGCGGCGCAGTAGGCGTAACGTTGGTAATGCTACTCGTCTCGATTGGGTCTCTAGCTTTCATCTTCGCCGACGGCTTGGTCGAGATGGAGTATCGCTGGTCATCCATGGAGCAATACAGCTACGGCTATATGGTCCCCATCGTGGCATTGTTCCTATTATGGCAAAAAATAGGCGAAATAAAGTCCATGGCTTGGGAGCCTACCTGGTGGTCCTTCGGCTTGATGGCGCTGGCACTACTGGGTTGGTGTCTGGGCGAACTCAGCGCACTGTTCACAATCGTGCACTACAGTTTTTTATTGGCGATAGTTGCCCTCACCCTCGCTGTAATTGGTTGGCGTGGTACGAGACGACTATGGGCGGCATTGCTCTACCTCGTATTTATGATCCCCTTACCGAGTTTCATTTTGCAGCAACTCTCCGCCGAGTTGCAATTAATTTCGACGCAAATTGGCGTTACTGTTATCCGACTAATGGATATCAGTGTATTCGCAGAGGGTAACGTTATTGACCTCGGCAGTTACCAACTCCAGGTTGTGGAGGCCTGCAGCGGCCTGAATTATCTGTTCCCGTTGATGAGCTTTGGGTTTTTGATCGCGGTGTTATATGAAGGTCGCCTCTGGCACCGCTGGCTTATTTTTTTAGCGACAATTCCTATTACGGTTTTGATGAATAGTCTGCGCATCGGTATCATCGGGATAACGGTCGAATACTGGGGTATCTCTGCCGCAGAAGGGTTTTTGCATTCCTTTGAAGGTTGGTTTGTGTTTATGGCGTGTCTGGCCCTGCTCACGCTATTGATTTGGGCGCTTAATATGCGTAATACGGATGGTCATAGTGCCCTCCATCGGATCAACCTTTTCTACCCATCTCTAGCGGAGGTAAAGCAAATTTCATCCGGCAGGCGGGCGACTACCCGCACTCTCACGGCCACCATGATCTTATGCGTGCTGGCTCTCCCTGCGAGCATAGCGCTTTTCACTGCGGAAGAAATCGTCCCCAAACGCGAGCTCTTTTCGCAGTTCCCGTTGATTAAAGGCAATTGGGTTGGCCAGGAAGGCAGTATCGAAGAGCGAGTCCTCAACAAGCTGTTGCTCTCCGACTACATCCTTGCTGATTATCGTCGTACCGGTGACCCCTTGCCGGTCAACTTGTACGTGGCCTACTATGGCTCGCAACGCACTGGTGCTGCCATTCACTCGCCGCGCAGCTGCATACCAGGTGGGGGCTGGGAAATCACAGACCTGAACCAAATAGAGCTGTCTGACGCCTTGGGGATGGACGCGCCTTCCGTTAATAGAACCATCATTCAACTGGGTAACCAGCGTCAGCTAGTCTATTACTGGTTTCAACAACGCGGTCGAACTTTCACAAATGAATATATGGCAAAGTGGTACCTTTTTCAGGACGGACTCACCATGTCGCGCAGCGACGGTGCATTGGTACGCCTCATTACGCCTATACCACCCGATACCGATGAGGCAGCCGCAGATGAGCGGTTACAAGTATTCCTGCGCGAGTTTTATCCTGAACTCGGTCGATTCATTCCGGGCGGGAGCTGAGGGCTACGATGCAGCTTCTATATTTATACGGTTTTTTTCTAGCGCTATTGTCATCGCTAGTATTAATACCGCTTTTAATAAAATACGCGGGCCGACTGGGTTTAGTAGACAACCCCGCCGGGAGCGCACGAAAACTCCATAAAGCTCCGATGCCGCGCAGTGGTGGGCTAGGCATTATTATTCCAACAGCCGTCGCGATGCTTGTCGTCTTGCCATGGGATGACTCGATTTTTAGCTTTCTATTCAGTAGCCTAATCATTATCGGGTTTGGCTTGCTGGATGATGTTGTAGAGCTGAAGCCCATTCAAAAGCTCGTCGGGCAAGCATTGGGTGTCACCCTCGCCATGGTCGGCGGCATGATCATCAGCAATGTCCCTTTTATAGACAACGCTCCACCTTGGATTAGCTACGCACTGACCTTTGCCTTCGTTATGGCCGTTATTAACGGTGTGAATTTTTCTGATGGCATGGACGGACTGGCGGCCGGCACAACACTTATGGCGCTAGTAGTGATCTTCTTGCTGGCGGTAGACAGCAATAACGTCCAGGTCGCAATTATTGCCGCGTCCATCTGTGCGGCACTAGTCGGCTTTTTACGCTTCAACACACACCCGGCAACCATTTTTATGGGTGATGCCGGAAGCCAGTTTCTAGGTTTTAGTGTCGCATGGCTGGCCATAACCTTGAGTCAAGCCGGGACATCAACTCTGACCCCTTTAATGCCATTACTTATTTTGGGTATTCCGATTATGGATGTCCTACAGGTTATTTGTGTACGGATCAAAAAAAAGCTGCCGCTATCCGGCCCTGACAAAGAGCATTTCCATCACCAAATCGGCAAACTCGGCTTGCCACAGAATGGGGTAGTGGCTGGTATCTATCTGTTGCAACTCATACTCCTTTCGGGCGCTTTCTTGATACAACATGATTCGGACGCCACAGTGCTCGGTTTTTACATCTGTTACCTGATGGTCGTTTTAGGCGTATTATACATAGTACAAGCGCAGGGTTGGAGAATGAGAGAGGCGGACACGTTTGACGGCGTTAACCGGCGAAACGGAATCTTCAGGCGAGTAAGTTTTTTGCACCCTTATTCAGGAAAATTTTTTGGCATCGTAACCGCCGCTGTCTTATGTCTGTTTGCGGTGAAGTCTGCGGAAATGCCAAAAGGCTTTATTTACATAGCCCTAGCTCTGGCGACTAGCATATTGTGTCTCAGGCTCGCTGTCCGCGGCCGATTCGCACTGTTAATTGCTAGGGCATCGACTTACACGGCAACTACATTCTGCGTCTATGGCATGGCGCTATCATCACCTCCTCACGAATTATTTGGGATTTCTGACCTGTTTCTTATTATTTTGACTGTAGCGTTAACTGTATCCATCCGTACCACTCGCAAGAAATATTTTTGGCTGAATCCACAAGACTTGCTTATGCTGTTTTTCGTCATATTACTCGCTCCTTCGCTGTCATTGGACCTTGGCCCGGGCGTGAACTCCGGCGCCCTCATGCTTCATACCATTCTATTACTCTACATCTGCGAATATGTACTCGCTAGGGGCTATGTTGCCCAGAGGCGCCTTACTACTGCAGCGTTATTTTCGTTATTTCTTCTTGCGACAAATCTTTGATCTTTCTGCCCAGCAATGGCACAACTAAGAGGCCGTATTAATGCAGTATAAATCCTTCGTCATTATTGTTCTGACACAGCTGATGCTTATAACCCTTCTGGGGGCATGCTCTTCAAGCGAAGAGGAGCAAGCGAACTATCTAAATCGTGCGCAAGAACAATATGACGCCGATGCCTTTAAAAAAGCTCGCCTAGAACTGCGTAATGTTTTGCAGATCAACCCCTACAACCCCCAAGCTCGCTACCTGTTAGCGCTTATCCATGCGCGAGATGCAAACTGGCGTGAAGTTTCGAAAAATCTGAGCCTAGCGATCGAGTACGCCCCTGATTTTATAGATGCGCGCATAAAAATGGGGGGGCTCCTCTACCAATTCGGGCCCGGCGCCGATGACAAAACCTTAGAGCAAGCAGATGCTATATTGGCTCTAGACCCTGACAATGCAGATGCCTACACGCTCCGCGCTGTTGTATTTCAACGCCAGGGAGAAGAGGCAGACGCGATCCACGAGGCACAGCTCGCGTTAGACAGTGTGCCTGGGCACGTCGGCGCCAGTTCCGTGATGGTGGCAGTTTACACAGATCAAGATGCTGAGCTGGCGCTTGCGTACATTGACACAAGCATTGGGATAAACCCTTCCAATAGCGCCGCCAAAGAGGTGAAGCTGCGTCTAATGTATGCACAGGACGAAACTGCTGCGGCCATCGCTTTGCACAACGAGATTATTGCTGACGACCCAGAAAACATGGCGTATTACTCTCGCTTGATGGCGTATCTTAGCGAGAAAGATCTTGACGACGAGGCGGATGCACTACTACGTAATCTCGCCACATCTCCTCGTGACAGTATCAATTTCAAGATCTGGCTAGCCCAAGCGCTGAATCGGCAGAATATACTCGATATTGCAGAAAGTACGGTTAAAGGCTTTATTATCGATCACCCAGAAGAGTATGAACTGCGTTTTGCACTATCACGAATATATATGGGATCGGATCGGGCGGCGACCAACAACGTTTTACGAGAAGTTATCGCACTTGATGTGGATGGTGCTGATGCACAACAGGCTCGCGCTAGCATTGCTGCTTTGGCGTGGGTGCTCGATAACGATCGAGCCACCGCTGAGGCGATGGCAAATGAGATGCTGGTAATAGAAGAGGTCAATCCAATGGCGTTGTATTTAAGAGCAATCTTCAGGCTCTTAGACAACAATAATATAGGCGCGATCTCGGATCTACGCACTGTATTAAAATCTAATCCAACGTGGATTGATCCACTTCTCATGCTCGGCGAAGCACATACGGCAAATGATTCTATAGACCTTGCCCTTGACGCTTATCGTAATGCACTTGAGGTGTCGCCCAACAACAGCACTGGAGTACAAAAAATCTCTCAGCTGCTGATCAACCAGGGCAACTACACTGCCGCAGAACCGATACTGACAAGCCATCTGGAACAATTTCCGGCAAATGCAGATGCTCATATTTTATTGATCGAATCTTATATTTTGCAGCAACGCTGGAACGACGCATTAGCCGTCACAAGAGAACTAGAGAAACAAGACCAGCAGCTGGCAAAAGGTATTTACCTAAGGGGTCGTGTGCTTTACGCAAGTGAGGAATATCCCGCTGCAATAACAGCATTTGAGAAAGTCCTTCAGCTTGAGTCAAGTGCAGTCGAAGCGCTTACATATCTCGTCAAGACAATGCTCAAAACAGGAGACGTCAGTGGCGCACAGGCGTACTTGCTGAAGCATATAGAAGCTTACCCACAGCAAGTACATCCACTCGAACTACAGGGCTCTGTATATCTGAGCTCCGGGGATTTTGACGCCGCGATAGAGAGCTATCGAGCTGCACTTTTAATCGACCCCCAACGCGGGTCCGCTCACGTCGCGCTGGGTAGAGCACTTCAAGCAAAAGGTGACTTGCTCGCTGCGCTTAAAGCGTATGACGATGGCCTGGAATCGTCGCCGAAGAATGTCGACCTGTTGACTCTCAAAGCTGGATTACTCGAGGCTCTGGAGCGATACCAAGACGCCGTTGATGGCTACAACGCAGTGTTAGCCATCAACAAAGATGAAGTGATTGCATCTAACAACCTCGCCATGCTTCTAATAGATTACTTTCCCAGTGAGGAAAGCTTTGCTCGAGCGCTTCAGTTAACCAGTAAATTCGAAGATACCAATATAGCTGTACTGTTGGATACTCGTGGCTGGCTGTACTATCACATGGAAGATTACGTTAGTGCTAAGCGAGTGCTAAACCGAGCAGTTGAGGCAGATGGTGACGAAAGTATATTTCGATTCCATTTGGGAATGACGTATTACAGACTCGGGGATAATACATCTGCCAAAATGGAACTAGAAAAATCTCTTGCTAACGATGCGACATTTGTGGGCTCTGATGAGGCGTCTGAATTAGTAAAGAAACTTTAAACCCTGGCGATGGATTAATTGCAAGCTAGCTGGCATTAATAATTGATATGGGCGGGGCTCGACTAGACCGCTCAGCTATGTCGACAGGCTTGATGGCTATAAAAACAACAGCCGATAAGCCTCCAGCAATTTCGGCTCTTCATATTTCCATTCTAGTTCAGTAATAATGCGATTTCGACCAAAATCACCCATAGTTTTTCGCTTTACCTGATCGTCAAGTAACAAGAGTATTTTCTCCGCGAAGTCTTTCGTATCATTCCTGCGTGCATAGAGAGATGCCTCCTGAGCTGAAAAGCGCCCTTCGCTTAAATCGAACTGCACAATGGGCTTGGCCAACGCCATATATTCCATGATTTTATTCATTGTGGACTTATCGTTCATCTCGTTGGCCACGTCAGGATTTACACATACATCTGCTGTATTGAGCATTTCCAGCATCTGCTGATCTGAAACGCGTCCGGTAAACGTAACATAGTCCTCTACCCCTAACGCCTTCGCATAGGCCTGCAGGCTAGCAAGCTCTGTTCCGCCTCCTACCAGCCCGAAATGCACATCAGTTCGGTTCTTATGTTCTACAATATACTGCAGAGCTCGCAACAAGTAATCGATGCCTTCTTGCTTACCCATCACTCCCACGTAACCGACTAGATGCTTTCGACCTTTTTTAAGGGCGAGTACTGGCTCAATTATCTTTAATCGATCAAGTTTCGGACCGCTTCTAACAACTGTCACTTTGTCGGGGTGCATACCGCCGCGCTCTATGGCTATCTGCTTATAAGATTCGTTGGTGGCGATAGATCTATCAGCTGTTTTGAAGGTGAGTCTCTCGCAAAGTAGCATTAACCGATAGAAAAAATCGCGCCGGCCAAACTTAGCTTCATAGAGTTCGGGGTTAATGTCATGGTGGTCGAAAAGAAATTTCTTGTGAAAAAAGAATTTGAAAAATCCGGCGACAAGAAAGATCAAGTCCGGTGGATTACAAGCATGAATTGCATCAAAGCCATGGCTGAATAACACTTTGAACGACAGGTAAAACTCCCAATATAGCGCCACACTGTATTCTAGTACGTAGCCTAGAGCGCCTTCAGCCTCCGGCGGTAACGGATGCCGATAGATATGAATCCCGTCTAGGCATTCATACTTTTCTTCATAACCTTTGCCGGTAGGGCAGATAATAGCAACCTGGTATCCATTTTGATGCAGCGTTATCGCCTCCTGCCAAACTCGGCGATCGAATGGAGAAGGAAGGTTTTCGACTATAAAGAGGATTCGCTTACCAGCAGATGCCATCATACCGCCCTGCAATACTGCGATGATTGACTATTCTGACCAAGTCAACAATCACCTGCTCTTCGTTCGTCATGGTCATGATATTTTTAAATTCGCTCGCACCGTTACCAATGACAATGGTCTGTCCATGGGAAATTGCTTCGTCGAGCGTTTCCACCATCAGCGAGGAAATGTGGGGGATAGCATTGAGGATATAGTCTTTATTGGCGCCTGTCAGTCTTGCGAGGCTTACGCTTTTATCATATAGGCACAGTTCATACCCCTTCCCGATCAGGCGCTCTATCACTTCAACCAGTGGACTCTCTCGCAAGTCGTCGGTCCCTGCCTTGAAACTAAAGCCCAGTATCGAGACTTTTTTGTTGCCCTTATCCGTAATCATCGCTACGCCGCGATCAATTTGCTTGGCGTTATTAGTGAGGATGTTACCAATAATTGGGAGCTCTAGGTCGAGCGACTTCGCTTTATAATTAAGTGCCCGTACGTCTTTAGGTAGGCAGGAACCGCCAAAGGCGAAGCCCGGCTTCATGTAGTACGGTGACAGGTTAAGCTTCGTGTCCTGACAAAAGATATCCATGACGTCGTGGCCGTCGATACCGATGGTTTTGCAAAGATTGCCAATTTCATTGGCAAAACCTACTTTAACCGCATGCCATACATTATCGGTGTATTTCACCATTTCCGCAGTTTCGATGTCAGTCCGAATGAGTGGTGCACTGAGGTCACTATATAGCCTTGCTAGCAACTCTCCACTTGTTGTGCCAATTTCCCCAATAACTGTTTTAGGCGGATTATAGTAATCGTATATCGCAGTGCCTTCTCGCAAGAATTCGGGGTTATTGCAAACACCAAAATTGACGCCCGCCTTTTTACCCGAAATGTTTTCGAGAGTGGGGATAACAACGTCACGCATACTGCCTGGCAACATGGTACTGCGTATCACTACGACGTGAAAATCGTCCTTATTTCGCAACACAGAGCCAATGTCTTGACACACTCTCTCGACAAAGGATAGATCCAAGTTGCCATTTGCTTGACTGGGAGTACCAACGGAAATAAAGGAAATCGTTGTATTAGTGACCGCGTACTCCGCATTACTCGTCGCCTCTAATCGGCCACTAGTGACGCCTGCTACAAGCAGCGCTTCCAGATCCTTTTCGATAATTGGAGCCAAGCCCTGGTTGATCAGGTCCACCTTTGTCGGATTGGGGTCGACACCGATCACAGTGTGCCCGTCGCTGCTCAGGCATGCAGCAGAGACAGCCCCCACATAGCCCATGCCAAAAATACTGATGTTCATACTGTGGGCACTATACATAAAAGAATGTACTCATATACTACTGTGTAAAATCCCATAAACGCAAATTTGTAAGGTGTTATTTTATTGCTATCACGTTGCCGCTAGACAGTGATGTCGACGATTAGTGTAGTAGACCCGCTAATCTTGAGGCTTTCCACCACAGTAGTTATCGGAGCTTTGACATCATAGGACTTTGATATCCAGCCAATTACAGGGTTTTCGGCGCCGCGGCTCACAATAATTTCACGATGTGCGAGGGGAGTAAACGTGAACCCAGCAGTTTGCCCTTCACGTGTAACAGAGATGGCATCTTGCTCGACAGCTATCTCACAGGCTTCCGCAAAGTGCCAGATACGTTCTACCAAATGTTGGCCTACACATTCGATATAGTCAGTTACACGGAAGCGGCGCAGATCCGCGTTGTATTCTATCTCTCGCCGGTGGGTAACAGGATCGCTCAGGCGGTGGTATCCGTTGTGGCTAGCCAGCAAGCGCTGCTTTTTCCCGCTGCTCTCCCATATCTCGCACACCGCTTCAGCTTTATGAATCCACATAAAGTTGCCGCCAGATTCGGATTGGTCCGCAGAATCTATACGCACGGTATTATGCGCCAACGTTCCTCTGAAATAGTCCCTCCATACTTTTTGTGTGTGGTAGGCGTATGTGCCAGGGTCCACCAGTATCTCGTAGCCCGCTACAGACAGCACCATAGACAACGCATCTGCATGGCCGTGTGCCGCGATGCCGAGGTAGCCCAATGGGCCTACATCGACAATACATTTCACTTCCAGTTCGGTGTCAAAGTCACCCCC
>TARA_B110000305_G_scaffold39916_1_pt1 | contig 13215 bp, 11 predicted proteins | sample TARA_B110000305 | Tara Oceans TARA_B110000305 (sample SAMEA4397930) | marine metagenome | biome: Polar Biome; feature: [SRF] surface water layer (ENVO:00010504); material: water (ENVO:00002006), including particulate matter (ENVO:01000060) such as... | depth 5 m | reverse complement strand
GCTGAAAAGGAATCCAGTTCAACAACATACGATCAGCAAGGAAGCCATTGAAAACGTCTGGCTCGACGCTGTGCGTTCGACAATTCAGCAATGGACGAATGTGAATTGTTCGATGACTGAGGCCGACAAGATGCCACAGTCATCGACCGGCTACCCGCGGCCTTTTCAGGCCTTGTGCCTCGTACCCATAAGAAGACCTGCTCACGATAGCCCTTTTATTTGCCCTATACTTACGAGAATCCAGATAAAAAATCGGCTTGTCGTTATGCGAACAAGTAGTGATTCATTCATGCGTTAAGCTGCGCGTTTCCCCCTCCGTAAGTCCCTTGCCGCCTGAGGGCGATCTAAACATTAGTGTAACGCACAGATACACCTCTACTGTGTTGTTCCCATGGCATTGTTAGCGTGTTAAATTTATCGGGAGTCTGTGACAATGAACTTGGCTCGGCTCGGAATCTCCTAACTATTGTCATTAGGCCACAAGAATCAGAAGCCAAGTCACATTTCGCTAAATTCTATCGACACATGGTTACACGAAAGTATTTTCATTGAGCAGCGATCGGAAATGGGTAATGGAAACCGTCAATTCAGATAAAGCTTGGAAGGAGTATGGGAACAAGAACGCTTACTTCGGCGTGTTATCCCATGACCTTTTTCAGGATGGGAACCTGTCTGATGAGAGAATCAAAGAATTTTTTGACACAGGATTTGGGCACGTCGATGGGATCTTCAAGATTATTGAAGATAAATTTCAGCCAAACTTTAGTCCAGACAGTGTATTGGACTTTGGGTGCGGCACAGGCCGGTTAGCCATCCCTTTTGCTTCGAGGGCAAAAAATGTTGTAGGCCTGGACATCTCGACTGGCATGCTGGAAGAAGCTAAAAAGAATGCCGAAAAATATCAGCTGGACAACATTTCATTTCGGCTTTCAGACGACGATTTTTCTGAAATTCAGGGTGAGCGATTCGACCTGGTCAATTCTTTTATCGTACTTCAGCATATCAATGTCGGGCGCGGCATGAAGATGATTGGTCGAATGCTGGATTTTTTAAACGAGGGCGGTATTGGCGTAATCCAGGTGATTTATTACAGCAAGAGAAGCTGGATCTATAGAAGCGCAGACTATTTGAGATATCGAATACCCCTCTTGCACACACTACTAAATGCTATAACGGGTAGACCAATATCCGAGCCGCTAATGCAAATGAATCGCTACGATTTGAATGAGCTATTCTTTCTACTACAGGAGAAAGGTATAACGAATACGCTCACACTTTTTGAAAACCAGGGGGATTTTTTGAGTACAAGCATTGTCTTTCAGAAGGCCAGAGGTTAAACCGCGCCAGCCTTGCATCGAGGACCAGAACGTCATCGATAGCATCCTGCCTCGTCTACGACAGAAGGAACGGGACATTCCAATCCTTCCGTCACTCAAGCCAACCCCCAGGGCACCACCTGAGACGTTACCGCTTTTCGCTGAAAAGAAGTCCAGTTCAACAACATACGATCAGCAAGAAAGCCACTGAAAAAGTCTGGCTCGCCTCTCTGCGTTCAACAAGTCAGCAGTGGACGGATGTGAATTTTTCGATGACTGAGGCCGACAAGATGTCACAGTGATCGACCGGCTACCTGCGGCCTTTTCAGGCCTTGTGGCTCGTATCCATAAGAAGACCTACTCACGATAGCCCTTTTATTTGTCCTATACTTCCTTCATAGTAGCTATATTGCCGTTGGAGTCATTGAGTTTCCAAACTGGTCTTTAAAAGTCAGAAATACTGCGTTATGTTGGCCCTACATCCAATAAATATTAATAATGTAAAGGCTTTAAATATTCTCTATCGATGTCCTAATGTGCATCAAAGCGTATGAAGAGCCGACATAATTCCCAACTAAACATAAATAGGAGACGTTATGCTTTCAAAGACAATAGTCTATGCAATTTGCGCCGCAAATCTTATTGTGCTACCCGCCATGGCGGAGGTCTACAGCACTCGCAATTTTGGTATGGGCGGCGCTGGTGTGGCATCGAGTCAATATAGTGATGCGCCGGGTAGTAATGGCGCGTTGTTAACGCGCTTCGGCGAAACAGATGATGTTGCCCTGAACATTCCCCAACTTGCCGTACAGGCCTCCGATAAAGAAAATGTTCTTGATACGCTGGATGATATTCCTGATCTCTATGATGATTTGAAGTCGAATATTGATAGCGGCAACACACCGGGTGCTCTAAATAATGCTGAAAACATCATTCAGAAACTTGAAGAGATATCCGGCGATGTGGTCGGAGATGTCGCTGCGGCATTAATTGGATTTGCAAAGCCATCCAAATCATTGGCTATTGCTTTTGATGTTCGCTCATCACTGCAGGCTGCCGTTGTAGTCGACTATGTCTCGACTGACAGGGCGGTGTTACTAAGAGCGATTGCAACAGGCGACATCGGTGTTCTGGATAAGACGGAATCTTCGGCTTTGGGCTTGGGCGCATTAGTGACAGAAGCAGTATTGACGGTGGCCCGAGAGTTTGCCATCGACGACGATAACGCTGTGTCACTTTCAATCTCACCCAAATATCAAAGGGTCGACACGCTGATTTACGCAGCGACAGTGCAAGACTATGACGATAATGATCTTGACGAGAATCGTAATGACGATGGCAATTTTAACGTTGATGTGGGTGTTTCTTATGCTTTGGATGAGGACTGGATGTTTGGATTGAGCGGACGTAACCTCATCAGCGAGGATTATGACACTAAGAACCTGGCGCTCGGTAGTGAGAGTTTTCAGGGTACTTACCAAATCAAGCCTGCAGCCGTTTTGGGTGTGGCCTACGGTGTGGAGTCTTTTACGGCGACCTTGGAGGGAGACCTGCTGAAGAATAGGACCTTCAAGGGGTTTGATAAAACCCAGTTCCTTCGTGCCGGCGCGGAGTATAGTGCTCTGGGCTGGATACAGCTTCGAGTGGGTTACCGCTATGATATTGAGGATAACTACGAAAATATATTCACAGCGGGCCTAGGCGTATCACCTTGGGATGTATTCCACTTTGATCTGTCGGGCTCCTACGGTGAGAATGACACTTACGGTCTCGCCTTGGGTTTTCTCTGGACTTTCTAGGCGGAGAGCGGTGAACGTGCGGCAATCCCATCTTCCCCTCGCATCTACGGCCATTAAAGTAGGTGTCCACCTAAGTTAAGTGGGCAGCTATTGTGGATTACAAAGCAACGCCGTTAAAGATCATCAAGCGTCGCCGGCGACACGCACCTGAATATCGCCAAATTAACTCGCTGGAATTAATAAAATCGATAGATGAATACCTATAAGCGCCGCCGATTCCCACCCGATATCATCAGTTATGCCGTCTGGCTCTGCTACCGCTTCAATATGAGTCATAGAGATATCGAGGATTTACTTTCTGAGCGAGGCATTACCGTCAGTCGCGAAGCAATCCGACTCTGGTGCATTAAATTCGGCGCACTATACGCCAGGAAATTGAAGCGCAAGCACCGAGGCTATAAAGTGGACCCTATCGCTGACGCAGTGAGCCAGCATTTATAAGTGTAAATCCTAAGTCTGTTTCATGCTGCTATCGGTAGCCCTGAGGGCAAATCATAGTAGACCTGGTCCGGCGTCATTCTGCTCAAACCGGCATGCCGTCTTTCGTCATTGTAGAACATCAGCCAATCACCGATACCCTGCCTGGCCTGAGCGACACTGTCGTAAGCCTTGAGATAGACCTCCTCATATTTCAAGCTACGCCAGAGCCGTGCAACAAAAATATTATCCATCCCGCGCCCCTTGCCGTCCATGCTGATTTTGATGCCCCTGTCCTTCAGCACATCTGTGAAATCTTCACTGTCACTTGTCAGTTGCCGCCCAAATCTTTGCTGACCAATGTCGTTGTCAGAAAATACAAACCGACAACGCTCAAAAGTTAACTGAACGTCTTGGACTGGTGCTACCAAACGACGGCTCAAACGGCAAAGCACTGTCTATCAGATACCCTATGAAAGCGCATCTTTTAAAAAAATTACCACTGAATGTCTACTTTCCAAACCCAAATAAGTCAATTTTTTAATGCCGTATAAGTACAAGGCAAATAAAAGGGGGCTGTCCCCCGGCCACAGGAGTTGCTACGGATGGTAAAGCATATAGTTTTTTGGCAATTTAAGGACAGTACGGCCGGGTGTGATAACTGCTGAGGTCGGCTTTGACATGCTCCACGTCGATGCCTCGTGTGATGCGGTTCTTTATTCAACGTTCGAAAATCAGGCGGCCTTAGATGCTTACCAGCAACACCTCGATCACGTGGCCGTTAAAAATTTCCTCGGCGAAGTAACCAATGCACGTTATGTTGTTGATTATGTCCTTTGAGCCGTATCGGCAAAGTAGGGTGCAGCGAAATAAAGCCGAGCAGTATCTTGCACTTGGTGCTCGGATTTGGCGATAATGCAGCAACAGGGGTTCCTGTGAGTGTGGGATATGCTGTTCGAGCTCAAGCCAGAACCGATGTGTTTTAATATATCGAAGTCACTGGCAACCCTAGGAAGCGTCGGAAACTAGAAAAACTGAGCCAAACTCCGCTTAACTGCTCACCCGCCCTGTCGCTGTAAAACGCCAATTAGTTTTTATTCACGAACAGACCTGTTGCAACAAACTCTACATTCGGCCTGTGCTGAAAGAGTGTTATGATCAATGAACGGGCCTTGGAGCTTACTATGAACACCTTCATTCGCGTATCTTTTCTCAGCATGGTGTTGTTGAGCGCAAATAGTTCAGCCGCACTCCCAAACATCTTGTTCATTGTAGCTGATGATTTAAATGATTGGATCGAGCCCCTAGGGGGCCACCCGGATGCTCAGACACCCAACATTTCACACTTAGCGTCTATGGGGGTGACATTCACAAATGCTCATTCGCCAAGCCCATCCTGCAACCCTTCGAGAGTCGCAACGATGACTGGGCTGTCCCCTCTGCGTACCGGTGTCATTTTCAATAGTCAGGTTCCAATGCGAGACTATATTGGCGACGAGGTTGAAACCATAGTTCAGTATTTTTCTTCCCAAGGTTATTACATGGCCGGCATGGGTAAGTTTCTTCATACGCCTTCAGACGATAGGCTTGAGCCCTGGGACGAGTACCGTGTAGACAACACCAAAGGTCTGCTCCAGGAGTACCCGGGTCACGGGCTTACGGAGTTGGTAGCTTCGTTCACGAGACATCATGACTGGGGATTAGCCGAGGGCACCGAAGTTAATTGGGGCGACTATGCTAAGGCAACTTTTGCTGAGGGTTTTCTTGAGCAGACTCACAGCCAGCCATTTTTTCTTGCCTTAGGCTTTAACTTCCCACATATGCCATGGTATGTGCCGAAAGAAGATTGGGACGCCATTCCTGAAATGCCCAGCTTGCCTCCATACCTTGCGGCTGACCGTGACGATGTCCCAGCCAAAGCAAAGAAATATGATACCAGTGCGCATCGAATTATTTCCGAGGGTGGAAAATGGCATGAAGCTGTTCGTGCTTACCTTGCGGCAATTCGGCTTATGGACAGGCAAGTTGGTAGGGCTATTACAGCGTTAGAACAAAGCCCATACCTGGAGAATACCGTCATTGTCTTGTGGAGTGACCACGGATTCCATCTAGGGGAGAAAGACAAATGGATGAAATACACAACCTGGGAGGAAGCGACGCGGTCGCCGCTGTTTATTGTGGCTCCGGGCGTGTCGCAACCAGGCGGCGTATCACATGAATCCGTATCACTACTTGACATTTATCCTACGTTGATAGAACTAGCGGGGCTGCCTCTAAAGCCCTCCCTTGATGGGGTCAGCCTTGGTCCACTGTTGGCGAACCCTGGAACCGCTATGCAACCCTACAATAAGAATGCAGTGTCTAGCGTGCAACACGCCAATTCATTACGTACAAAACAATGGCGCTACAGCAGTTATTTTTACCCTGGAGAAGAGTTATATGACCATTCCAGTGACCCCAATGAATATGTAAACCTGGCAGATGACCCAGGCTATGCGGTTATCAAGGAAGCTTTAGCAGAGCAGCTGGCGGCGTCAATTCTTCCGCGAGGAGATGTTGATGGAAATGGGGAAGTCAACTCTCTGGATGTCCAGCTCCTGAAGCTCTATCTTTCTGGCCTCGGTAATCTCGAGTACTCGCAGAAGTTCAGGGCTGACCTTTATCCAGATGGGAGGGATGGAGTTCTGGATGCTCTTGACCTAACCTTAATGGAAACAATCGCAGTTTCCAGCGATATCGATCTGGATGGGGTGGGTGATACAGCGGATAATTGTCCGAACATTGCCAACCCGAGTCAACTCAATAGCGACATGGCTGATGACGGTGGTGACGCGTGTGATGACGATGATGACAATGACAACTGGCAAGACTTCTACGACAATTGCCCGCTAATCGCCAACACCGATCAGATAGACAGCAACCAAGATGGCGTCGGCAATGCTTGCGATTTGGATAACGATGGCATCCGTAGCGACAGCGATAACTGTCCTTTGACATCCAATCCTGATCAGGCTGATTCTAATAACGACGGCAAAGGTGACGCATGTACTCTGCCCCCGGGCTGCGGCTAGGAATGGCCACTACTGGCGCAAGGTGCTGAAATCGTTAATCCCCCGCCGTGTGCCAACAAGGCGAGTCGTCAAGTCAAGGACAGCGCTGCGGGTGAGGCACTGGGAAAGCGCCCCGTGAAGTGGCAGACCCTGCCAGCACGCGGCGCCCATGCCAGCACTCTTGATGAGACAACGGAACGGGCAGCTTCCAACACGGACTACGCCAGATAAAGGTATCGCTTAAGCAGGCCGGTGGCGCCATTCCCAAAGCAGTCAACGATGGCGACATGACGACTGAGGATGCCACCCCACTGTGTTTGATTCCAAGCGTGCAAAAGTTGGCTACCATTGCTGACGGGGGCATCGAATAATTGGCGCAACGCATTCCTTTACGAGTACTGGCAAGAATATGACACAGGCGGAAAATCTTCATTTACTCGAACACCTTCGATCCTAGCTGTATTGAAGAGCAATACCGCCAATTAGTAGGCGCTGTTGCAGTGCCTGACGAAGCGTTGATAGGCCTCGCCGAACAACGGGCCGTAGCCGTGAAGACTTATCTGGTCAATCAGTCTGGCATCGCTGCCAACCGAGCGGTGATCGCAAAAGTCTCGTTAGACCCCAAGGCCAGCGATTTTAGCGGCGTAGAGCTTGGAATAGAAAGCTAGCCCGCAGCGCGGCGTATCAAGCAAACGACCTAGCGGCACGCGTTCATAGGCCCTGCAGGCTGTATCGCAAAGAGATGCTAGGCGCAGGATTGACGCTCAATGCGCACCTGTAGATCACCCGCACGCCTCAGCCCAAATTTTGGCTTTACGCGATAAATATAATTTATTCACAACGCTTCTTGTGGTTTAACTCTACTTAAGATTAGATAGTCGAAGTGCGCCTAAAGCATCTGTTTTGAAAACATAACTTGTGAGGATTGGTTGCGATGACATGTTTAACTCTCTGGCGACGTAATTCGAAAGTATTAACAGTCGCAGTGGCACTTACGTTTGTATTGGCCGCATGCAGTGACAATGACAACAATGACAGCTTCACAGATGGGATTCAAAAACCGCAGCCTGCTAATCCTGTTGTAGAAGAAGTGACTATTCTAGGGGGCGGACCGGATTGTTGCACCATTCTGGGTGGAGCGATCGACCTCCGAGACCAGAATTATACTCCTGGCACTGCGTTTTATTCTGGCCTTGCTTTTGACGCTGCTGAAGTGGGCTATAAAGAAACAGAGTACTTTATTTCTGGCACGGCTGTTTCCTACATGGCAACAGAAGAACTTGGCCCAGACGGTGTATGGTCATTGCAGGAAGCAGACGCAGCAGAATACAAAACACGCATCGTGGTTCGGCGACCTATTGATGACGCAAATTTTAATGGTACGGTGATGTTCGAATGGTTCAACGTATCAGGGGGATTAGATGCTTCTCCTAGCTTTTTGGCAACGCACACAGAATTGGAGCGAGAAGGTTACGTTTGGGTCGGTGTCTCTGCGCAGTCTGTAGGGGTTGAAGGCGGCGGAGGTGCTTTCGATATTTCGTTAAAGGTTGTCGATGCCGAGCGCTATGGGATACTGAACCACCCTGGCGACAGCTATTCTTATGACATTTTTTCGCAGGCAGCGCAAGCCGTGATGAGGCCGCAAGGTCTTGATCCGCTCGAAGGCCTGGTGCTTGAGCGCATGATAGCGGCCGGGCAGTCGCAGTCGGCATTCAGACTGGTATCGTATGTAAATGGGGTTAGTCCACTGATAGATCTCTTTGACGGCTTTCTCCTCATGGCCCGCGGTGGTGGATCGGCCAATATATCCCAGTCGCCGCTGGAAGATGTGCCTACACCAGAAGCAGTTTTTATTCGCACCGATCAGGCGACCCCCGTCATCACATTGCAAAGTGAGACTGATATTTTCCAGCTCAATTCTGTTGCCTCAAGGCAGGAAGATTCTGACTATTTCCGTTTATGGGAAGTAGTAGCCACTGCACATTCTGATATATACACAACACTGAAGTCTCCTAACGACAAGGGCGATGATCCCGGTATTGCAACAGTAGTAGAAGAGCCAGAAGTGCGACCGCCATTCATCAGTTGCAGCTTCCCTGCTAACGACGGAGGGATGCACTTTGTGGCTAATGCTGCGGTGAGCGCGCTCGATACTTGGATACGTGCTGGAAATCCTGCGCCATCTGCCAACTTCTTGGATATAGATGCAATAGAAAATAGCTTTATATATGACGATTTGGGCAATGTTACGGGCGGCCTTAGAAACCATTATGCGGACGTACCCGTCGCCATACTGCATGGAGAAGGACAGCCTCGTACCGACAGCTTCTGTAACCTTTTTGGTACTACAGAACTTTTCGGTGAGGCCCGGCTGGCCGAGCTGTATCCCAGTAAACAATCCTATATCGATGCGATTGACGAATCGGTTGACAACTCGGTTGATCAACGGTTTTTGCGACCAGCGGATGCTGTGCTTATTAAGGCTCAGGCTCGCCTTTCTGGTATAGGCGGGGGCAACTGAAACAGCGCTGTAAAAACGGCAGACTGCATCTAGCGAGCGCCGGCGTCAAACTAGTGTCAGCGTGCGTTTAACAATGGGGCGCCATGTCTGACTGACATTCCTCGACAGGTTTGCTTATACCGCAATCAATTAGCGTCAGCCTGTTTTATCCCAATATGCTGCAGTATTTAAACCATTTAATCTGAAAAATGTGCTCAGCGTATCGCCTACCTTAGTGTTAAACAGCGTCCAAGATTCGTTCAACAAGGCGCTCGACTGAACACGACGCTACGTCAATAGTAATGTCAGCATAACGGGCATAAAAAGGCGTCCGTTCGGTAAAAATCGTCGCAAAGGATTCGGCGGGATCACTGGCAATGCCTCGCAGCGGGTGCTTGGCAACGCGCGCCTGCAGTGTTGCTAATTCAGCGCGCAAGTAAACCAACGGGCCTGCAGTCGAGAGACGCTGCATGGCTTTGCCGCTATAGATCGCGCTGCCGCCAGTCGCAACTACAGAGTGCGAAAGCGGCATAGTCAGAAGCACTTCCTCTTCAATAGTCCTCAGCACAAGGTACCCCTTGTGCTCAACAATATCCTGCAGGCTCGTACCTTCCCGTAACTGGATTTCCAGATCAGAATCGATAAAACCCAGTTGACATGACTTCGCCAAGGCGACCCCTACAGTGCTTTTTCCTGCCCCTGGCATACCGATCAAACTAATGGTCCTAGCAGACATCAATACTCCAAATTTACAGAGCCCTACTCGGAAAAACTGGCTGTTCGCTTTTCCATCTGCGCCAGCACTGTTTCAATCTGATCAGGCGTGCGCATCACCCTCTCCTGAGACACACTTTCGGCCATCAGTATAGCGTCGCCGTCTAGATCGGGTATCCGATTAATAATGTCCTTGGCCTCACGAATAGCCGCGGGATGCTTAGCTGAAATTTCAGTTGCGATAGCCATGGCCTTGACATGGGGAGCTAGGTCGACATGCGTTGCAAAGCCAAGCTGCAGCGCAACTTCACCGGTAAATTCACGATTGGTATAAGTGAGCTCGCGCAACACATCGTCACGGACATAACCACGCCACAGCGCAAAGCCACCCATATCTGGCACTAGACCCCATTTCATTTCCATCACCGACATGCGTGCATCAGGTGTAACGACCCTTATGTCGGCCCCGCTGGCGATTTGCAAACCCCCACCAAAACACACTCCATGGACGGCGGCGATCACAGGCATTGGAAGTTTACGCCACCCCATCGCTACCTCCTGAAACATATTGGCATTACCATAGGGGCGATCCTGTAGACCGCTGTCAGAGTCTACACTATCGCCCGCATTGCCGGCTGCCGCCGTCGACATAAACGCACTGATATCGAGACCGGCGCAAAATGCTCTCCCCTCACCCGACAGCACCACTGCCCTGACACCTTTTCTAACCAAAAGCTCTTGTTGTGCCGCGATGATCGCATCAAACATCTCTTTGTCTAGCGCATTCATCTTGTCTGCGCGATTCAGTCGCACATCTGCAATCGTATTATTAACGGTAATGGTTACGCGTTCGCTCATAACAGGAATTCTCAGCCATTAGTATTTGATCGGTGATTAGACCAGCAGTAACTTGAGTATAGGAAGGATTAATGCCCCCTGACTTTGCTTAATTTACTACAAGATCCCGACCGCTGGCAATCGACAGACTGCTATGAGGCCCTCAACTATGCGGTTATTCAGTAAATCCCATCCCTGACACAGTAAATCAGCATTTATAAGTGTAAACCCAAAGTCTGTTTCATGCTGCTATCGGTAACCCTGCCCCCTCTGTCAGGATAGTTGTCGTGTCTAATTTCCTATCAATACTCGGGGGGCGCTCAGGAATGAGCAATGAAACAATACCCAGAAGAACGTAAGCAGGCGGTGCTTAGAAGAATGATGCCGACGCATGTCCATCAGGAATTTGAAGCGTATCTCAAAAATAGATTGCTACGTATGACCACTCAATACAAGAAGTTACATCGATTCATTTGTTCGCTGTCAGGGGAAGCTTACGTGGGGTTGAGGGTTTTGCGGGCATCATTTTACGAACGATGTTGTCTTTAAATTTAATGCTGTAGGTTGGCACAGCAACTTCACGCCAGCCACCCCAAAAGGTTAAGAAAAGAAATTAAAAGATCGGCCATCTATTGTGACAGAGGGGGTTCTACCCTTTGGACAGAAAACAGCCCGCCTGCAGTGCCCTGATAAAAGACTCCAGTGGGGCTTATCACACCAGTCATTTGCAGTGTATTCCATGTATAACTAGATGTATTGAGGTAATTGGGATAGCTTCCTGTAAATGAGTTAGAGCTCAAAAAGTATGGACTCCCAACGATTTTGCCCGTGCTAGGGTCAATGACTGCAAAGGAATAATCGACGGTTGTAGAGGACCTAGGGCCACTTCCCGTTGTTTCGGAATTAGCAACCACTGTGTAAATAAGGTTATCCGCCAACGACAGTCGAGGGAGCGCTGATGAAGAAATAGTATTTTCAGATCCCCAGTCTATAAGCAAGTTGCTACCATTTAACGTCATGCCCTGTACTCCACCCGCAAAGGGTGACGCTGTTATCGCGGGGATTGAGGTGCTGGGCGTCTCAGATGGCGGCGGATACCAATATCCAAAAGTACTTGGTATAAAGATGCGACTCCCAACAGCTATTGGGGCATTTTCAGTGCCAGAATTATTTGATGCTAGAAAGTTACTCTGTGACACGAGTGTGCCACGAGTCACGTCGTAAATATTCACATGCTCTGTAGGAATAAGGTTATTTGAATTAACTGCGGTTGCATTATCTGTAATAACAAGAAATTCGTAACCCGTATTGGGGCCGAAGAATACGGGGGTTGACCCTGTTCCTGGAGTTAATTGGCCCGGCTTTCTAACTCCGCTATTTTCATACTCAGTACGCCAGATATTCTCAACGGAATTCTGACTATCCGCATTAAAAAGATAGAGTGCAGAGGTTGTTGCAACTGCTATTCCCGATGGAGAAGAAGAAATGCTATTGCCAACCATTTCTCCTGCAGGAAGAAAATATCTTCTAGTTTGATTTGTGACTGGATCGTAGTATCCAACGATGGATTGAGGGCCATTACCTGTTAGTGACCCTTGCGTAGCAAACCAGACCCGTCCCTGATAATCAGGAATTAATCCGACAACAAGGGGTTCACCTATTGCCAAAGATTTTTCTAGTGTTAATGTGCCAGTGTCGTCTGTGGGGTTGTAGTTGTTAGAATACCACTGGAGCTCACCAGAAGCATTGACAAGCACCAATCTTCCCATATTATCGATATAGTTATACAGTCCACCTGCAAGATTCCCTGACTCTGGCTTAATCAGAATCTTTTGATCTAATAGTTTGAGCGTTTTTGGCGAAATCAGCATAACGATTGGAATAGAGGCGGTCTTTAATGCTGTACCGACACCAACACATACTAGCGCCCCATTCTCTGACATAAGAATAGATGGCATCGTCGCATTGAGCGATATATTACTATTGACCACATATTGAGTGGCACTACCAGGACCTGGAAAAGATACTGCATTCGATGCAGCAGCATTAGCGTGCATAGTTGAGGTGCCATCAATCCCCAAATATGGATTGTGGGGCGGCATAGTATTCATATTGGCAGAACCACTGCTGTCAGTCCCGCCGCCACAACTAGGCAAAACAAAAATGAGTATACAGAGGGTTAGTTCACGCAAAGGAAATAAATGAGCAGATGCTCGTTTAACTTTAGAGGTCATATACCACCAAGATTCTTTATCAAATTATTTTGAATTGCTTGGGATCTTATGGCCCTAAGGCAACAGTCTTAACGGGGTTCTCGAAATAATTGAAATTTTACTCCACAAACATAGCTTGATTTAATCGCTAATTCAAGTTCGAAGTGCAACTTTGAATACTATTAGGGGGGTTGGCTGAGAATGCTCTAGCATCTTAGATTTCCCGACCACCAAGTCAAAGTTACCTTTTGGACTTCCCAGAGTTTGCTAGACACCTAATAGCGTTAAAATGTAACGCTATTAGGTGTTTATGAAAGGCAAACGATACACAGACGAGTTCAAGCAAGAAGCGGTTAAACAGGTCTCTGA
>TARA_B110000305_G_scaffold158963_1_pt1 | contig 13257 bp, 11 predicted proteins | sample TARA_B110000305 | Tara Oceans TARA_B110000305 (sample SAMEA4397930) | marine metagenome | biome: Polar Biome; feature: [SRF] surface water layer (ENVO:00010504); material: water (ENVO:00002006), including particulate matter (ENVO:01000060) such as... | depth 5 m | reverse complement strand
AAGAATTGAAAGAACATGAAGAAATACAGTAACGGGCATTAGAAATCAACCAAACCACTATTGCTCTTATACATTGTTGCAAGTAGTACTTAACTCAGGTCCTCCAACAAGGTTTTGCTGCAGGTTGCCCCAATTCATAGAGGCTAAGGGACTTGCAATAGTTATTAGTTTTCTGTCTACACAAACAGCTTTGTCTGATTTTGAGTTTACAATAATAGCTCCTAAGCTCTTTAATTTATCACTCAAACCATGAGGCATTTATCCAGATAAATGCTAAACTATTGTTGCTCGTGCCACCACTAAACATATTTAATTGAACACTATCTCCAATACAAATAGTAGTATCTGTTTGAACGATATAGTTGCTATCAGCAGAAAATTGTCAGAAAGCATTTAAGCCAATAAAAATTATAGCGACGAGTAGTAGTCTTTTTATTATTTTCTATTTAGAAATATGAACCTAATATGTAACTGTTCATAACGTTTAGAGCAAAATTAAGCATTGATGCCAAACTACGTAAGTAGTAAATTTTATTTAGTTGTTATGTGTGGTTTTCTTGGTATAACATTCTGCCATGGTGCGAAAAATAGACTTATCCTTTGATTTTAGAAAAGAGAATATTTATATAAAGGTGTTTTGTTCTCTTGTTTTTTGAATGTGTATGAACATCCCGCCTCATAAGATAAACCAGTAAAGTTCATCAATTTTAAGTTTGTCCATTCTGTAGAAACTGCGAAATCAAAGTTTCCTAATTGCGCTCCGACTATTGCTGAAAAGCTATTTCTTAGATTGTATTCAATACCTAGTTTAGCCCACTTATAATAGCTTGACACCTTCACAGCTGTATTGTAAAACTCTTGCATAGTGTTTAAAGAAACTTCAGGAATGACTGTTAAATCATGTTTTTTACTACTTAAAGAGATTCCTATGTTTGAATATGTATTGAATATAGAATTTGCCCCGACACTTCCAAATTGGCATAAGCCAACGCCTGCAAATACGTTTTTCCACGTCACTAAAACTCCACCACTAAAATTTCCTGAAAAATTACTCTCTTTAACCTCGAGTGGATCATACATTTCACCAGTTCTAGGATTTGCTATATCACCGAAGGTCATCTTTGAAAAGTCTATGCGGTCGTAAATAACTGTTCCACTTATGCCAGGAGTAATTGCCAAATTTTCTGTTATGTTGATGGGCTTAGCATAATTTAAACTAATTCTATTTGAATTTAAGATTCCATTAGAATAGTAACCATTCATGTAATATGCGCCGAAGTTTCCGAAGTTATTTGTGCCATCTTGGTAAGAGACAAAAGTTGATCGAATTGAACCCGCAGATGAAGGCCACTGATTTCTAAATACTGCTGAAATTTTTTGGTCTCCGTTTACCCCTGTTAAGGACGGATTAAAATACATGTTCGTTAAATTGACTTGATTAAAATTTACATCTTGTGCAAACGAAATTGTTGAAAATAGAATCCCAGAAAGGATGATTAGATGCCTCATAAGTTTATTTGATGGTAAAACATCTCGACATCTCTAAAAGTTACAATCTAAAAATTTACTTTCAATTATTTATGCGTTGATTTATTTCAGCATCCCTTAATGATAAGGGGATTAAAGTCGTATTCTTAATCGGCAAAATAATTTTCCAATACACATTCAAAAAGATAAATTCTTTAGTTCAGATATAGACAATTGTTGTATTTGTTGTGAAAGTTTTACTTATTAAGAATAACGGTTCTCAGCTAAGAAGTCGTAAGGACTTTTAACTAGAAATGATTTTTTACCGAGGTTTGTATTATGGAACATAAACGCCTTATGCTTTTTAGTTGATGTTATATGCATCAAAAAAGCCCTTCATTGCTGAAAGGCTTATATTACTAATAATAATTAGCGCTCTATCTTAGTTAAATCATCAAATGAAATTTCTTTTTTAGTAAGCTTGCCCATAATGTTATTAAATTCAACTACAGCGCCACTTGAGTTGATTCCAACAATTGTACCCTCAACTAATTTACCGGAGTTTTTGAAAGAAACAGTATTACCTGTTTCAAATTCAATTTTCTTTGTTACGGATGACTCTACATCAACAGTGGTCTGAGTCGCTGCAGATTTAAGTCCATATACGTCCCCTTCAACTTTTATCTTTTTCCCATTACCTTTTACATATACCTTAACATTCATCAAATATTCTCCTTTATATTTCTCTGTTGCGTTATCTATTGCTAATTCTAAAGCATCATCTTTTTTCATTTTCGCTACTCCTTGTCCATTTCTTTGTAAGACAACATATTCCTTTCCCGAATCAACATTTCTGTTGGAAATCATGGTTAAATCACCAATTCGTTGGTAACCGCAACTGCTCAAAATAATAATGCCAGATAATAAAAGTAAAATAGATTTCATAGTAGTAATATTAAGTTTATTATTTGAATATAGTCATTCAACTTCAATTGGATATAACAAGTGGATAAATATCATTCAGTCGTTTAGTACATTTTCAACTTTTTTAAATTTATAAAACAAATCTTTCAAGTCCCGAATGTGATAAACGAAAATGGTCTAATAATAAACTTGTTGAGCTAATGTATTCGCAATTCCACAGAGCTTCATCTGAATCAGTATTTAGTAATGCATTAAAAATCAACGCATATAACTTCTAACTCATAATTCGAGAACTACTCACTAAAAACACCGCGATGAATAGCCATCAAAGTGCGTTCTAAAATTTGAACAGCTTGGTCAAGACCTGTTGATGGTATTGTTGTTACTGGATTGTCCCAATGATTGTTTTGAATCAACTGGAGTTTGAATTGTCCGTCGTTCTTTTTAACATTTCCATACCAGCCAAAATCAACTATTAGGTCATTTTCAGCGAATGATGCTTGGAACAAATCTTCATTCAGGTACATCAAGTTTTCAATTTCACTAAATTCCGTTGAAGGATCGTACGTGTAGAAATCGTGTTTCACGAGTTCGAAGCTGTCTGGGATTTCAATTTTTATAAGGGAGCGGAGTGAGGGAACCATAGTATTTTATTCAATGATTTTTTGAATTGTTGCAAGTTAAGAAAACCCGATCGATTTGAATCAATTTAATCATCGGAGTCGGGTAGGTGTTTCTTTAATTCTTTTGGGGATATTTCAACGCGTTTCAAGAATCCTCTTTTAATCAAAAATCTTAGACAGGATAGTGTTGAGTTAACACTAATTTCAGATGTCTCAAAACAATTTTATTTTTAACTAATTCAATCGAATTAGTTTGTGGCATTGGTGCCTGAAAACGTTCCTTTTTCCCAATTTTCAGCGCGTAGAAGGAAATTAGTGGAATCATAAAAGAACATTCTGCCACTCCAGATTTGACCGTCTTTACAAACTCCGATGAAAATGTATTCTCCGTCCTCATTTTTCTTTTTTATCGTTCCTTTTTCGTCTGAGCAAAGAGCTTCATTACTGTACAGCGGTTTCCATTTTGGATAGATACTCCAACTTTCCATGCTCTCGGCTGAATTGTTCACGGGAGGATTCGATTTTATCTGATTCCGGCGTTTGACATCTTTTTCTCCCCAAACAACTTCCATGCTCTCATATATTGGAGCAGAACTTATTTTTCTAACCACGTTACAACTGTCCTGATGGTAGATTTTTGTTTCTATCTGATTCGTCGATTCATTATGGATTTTAACCCGCTGTAAACAGCCCGTTTCAAAATAAAAATAAGCGGTGTCGGTTATCTTACCCAATGAATCGTAGTATTCATTCGAACTTAATATCCCATTAATAAAGTACTTTTTTCGCGAATTGATGTATACTTTATTATAAAAAGTTCCCTCTTCCATCAACGTTCCATTCTTCCAGAATTTTTTGTAATTACCAGAAGGCAGGTTGTTCTCATAATTGCCTTCGAGTCGAATATGAACGCCGTCATTGTGGTAAATTTTCCAAAGTCCCACTTTACTATCGTCCTTGTATGCGCCCTCTCTATAAAGCTCATTTTCGGGAAGTCCCGCAGTAGTCTTGTCTTTTCCGTAATAGATCCAATAACCTTGCTTTTTTCCTGCTTCGTCGGTTCTGTTGAGCGTGTCGCTTTGTGACCAACCAAAGGATTGGAACATGAAAAATGAAAATAAGAGCAGTGTAAATTTCATAGTTGTTCTCTTAATAATTTAATAACGTGAATCTTAAGCGGATAGTTGGAACGTGAGAATAAACTATGACTTCGCAAATTCCGCCAAAATAACACCCGCTGCTACAGCTACATTTAGCGATTCGGCTTGTCCTTTGCCTGGAATTAATATCGGGTGAGTAATCATTGTTCTTAAATTTTCAGAAATTCCATTCCCCTCATTTCCCAATAGAACAATAGCATTCGAGTTTAATTTTGAGTTATACATGTTTTCTCCTTCAAGCAAAGCGCCGTAGACAGGAAGTTTTGATTGGCACAAATAAACGGCCAGATCAGCATACACGATAGGAATTCTGAAGAGTGACCCCATACTTGATTGAATTACTTTCGAATTGAAAATATCAACGGTTTCTTTGGAGCAAATGATTTTATCAACGCCAAACCAATCTGCCGTTCGAATCATAGTTCCTAAATTACCCGGGTCTTGAACTCCGTCAATTGCCAATATGAACTTTGCATCTGAACCTTCAGAATTAGGTTTTTTCACAACGGCTAAGATGTCACTCGCACTGTGAAATGTACTTAATTCCTTCATTGATTGAATAGAAACATGGTATGATTCAAACCTGCTTTGAAAAGCTTCATCGGTTGAGCACAGACAAACAATATGCTCTGACCAATTGGCAATAATTTCATCGACCATTTTAGAACCTTCAACTACAAATAGAGACTCCAGATCACGATTTTTCTTCAACCGTAAGGACCGAATCCATTTAATCTTATTCTTAGAAAGTTTTTCCACGAAAGCTTTTATTAAATTTGCTGTCAGAAATTAACCAATTGCTGAAGTCCAAACTTACATATATTCTTCCAATTTTCCTGCTAGCGCTCTTCGCTTGCAATCAAACGAAGTACGTTCCTGATGGTGAATATTTATTGAAGAAGAATGAAATAAAGCAAGCTGGGAACAAATTGGACAAATATGATTTGAATTCGATTGTTCGTCAACAATCAAATTACAAGCGCTTTGGTTTCAAATGGAAATTAATGGCCTTTAACTCGATTGACTCTTCAAAGGTAGCAGATAAGAGACTAGAGAAAAATATAGAACTACGAGAAAAGAACAAGGAACGTAGGATTAAAGAAAAGCGAATTAACAAGAAAAGGATTGAAAAGGCGAAAGCAAGAGGAAGTGATTCGTATACGCACAAAACCATCCTGTTAAAAGACACACTTGAACCAAAACGGTTTTTACGTGAATGGTACAAGTATAAAATTGGTGAATCTCCGGTTGTTTTTGACAGCCTGCTGTATGACAAGACCATCGAGCAATTGAATGCTTATTTGACGAATAAAGGCTATTTCTATGGAACGGCTGGAGGATTTGTGGACTATAAGAAAAATGGAAAATGCATTGTTACCTACCACATTAAATCAGGCAAACGCTATTTTATTGACTCTACCTATTATGTTTGTAATAACAAAGAAGTTGAGGCCGCTTACAAAGCTTTTGTTAGAATTCAGCACGATAAACCTTTAATCAATGAACCTTTCGGCACGGACATGTTGGACAAATATCGAAATAAGGTTTCCAGTTTTATGAGGGATTCGTCTTTCTTCGGATTTAGCTCCAATCACATTACGTTTAGGGCCGATACATCGAAAGCGGATATGAAGGTTAAATTAGGAATCATCTTCGGCGATAGAGCAATTCGATCTGCTGAATCCAGAGATTCGCTGATTAGCGTTCCACAATCCAAAACCTTTGTCAAGGAAGTATATTTCCACATCTCTGATACAACGAAGTTCGAAGGTAATTTCAAAAAGTTGATGGACAGTCTTAATTTGAGTCCTTATGAAGGTTCTTTTTTTAGAACCTTTGATTCATTAGAATACCATGACATAACAAAAAAGAACTCTGATAAGATGGACGAAAGTAGGTCGGCTATTTTTAAATTTAACGGAGAGTCAGTTGTTAAGCCTAAAATTCTCGAAATGCAAAACTTTCTTGAAAAAGGGGAGCAATATCAAGAAAAATATGCTGAGAAATCTTATGGTAGTTTGTTGCGTATGGGATTATTTAAGGCTATTAAAACGCAGCTTATTGAGATTCCTGACACCAATTTAATTGAAGTTCATTATTACCTCGCGCCTTCAAAACGACAGAGTTATAGCTTTCAACCGAGGGCAACCAACTCAAATGGCTTCTTGGGAGTTTCAGCATCCGTCAGTTACACGAATAGAAATTTGTTTCATGGTGCAGAGCGATTAACATTATCATTCTCTGGAGGTTTTGAATCGCAACCAGCAGTATTTCAACAAACGGATGGCGTTCTAATTCAAACGTCAGGACGAAGCTTCAATACGCTTGAATTTGGACCAAGTGTTAAACTTCAATTGCCAGGGTTGTTTCCAATTCGAATGTCTAGAATTTCAAAGAGGAGAAGACCAGAGACCATTATTTCGGCGGCATACAATTACCAAAAAAGAGAAGATTTTGTTCGCGGAACATTTCAATTGAATTACCTCTGGAGAATTGTTGTTTCGAAAACGTCTGTCTTTGAGTTAGGACTTCCAGGAGTTTCTGAAATTAAATTTGTAAACATTAATAAAACAGATGAATTTGCAACTAAGCTAAATGATTTAGGCGATTTATTCTTAATCAATGCATACAGCAATCAATTTGTTTGGCAAGATTGGAGTTTTGGATACGAGTACAATATTAAGGAGAAACCGAATAGAAAGGGAAACTCACAAGTATATTTCAATACTGTTTTTGATCCAGCAGGTAATGTTCTAAGTGCATTTCGAAAATTCCAAGACACGCTTGAAAATGGTCAGTCTGCATTGCAAAGTGTGGCGTATGCGCAGTTTGCAAGATTGGACAACGAACTGATTTTTTCGAAGCCTTTGGGAAAGGAAAGAAGCATTAACATGAAACTGCAAATTGGAGGTGGGCTGCCTTATGGGAATACAACATCTTCTTTGCCATACGATTTTAGTTTCTTTGGAGGTGGAGCGAATGATAACAGGGGATGGGCAGCTCGTTCATTAGGCCCGGGAACGTATAAGTACCATTTGGACACGAACAGATCAACAACTCAAATAGGTGATTTTAGATTGAGTACTTCAGCTGAATACCGATTTGCAGTCAATTCTTTTTTGAAAGGTGCGTTCTTTGTCGATGCTGGAAATGTGTGGACAACCTTGTTTGACGATAAACGTCCTGGAGGACAGTTGACGAAATCGTGGTGGAATCAGTTGGCGGTTGCTGCAGGAGTTGGGGTTCGAATGGATTTGGATTATTTCATTATTCGATTGGACGTTGGTTTCCCAATAAGAAATCCTGCAATACCAGAAGGGGAGCGTTGGATATTCACAAAAAACAAACCCGATTTCGAAGCTGAGGCTTTTCAAGCATTTGGGGCTGGATGGGAAAATGTTGTTCCTAGAATGTATTTCCCGAAATTGCACTTTGGAATCGGATATCCGTTCTAGAATAATCTAGATAAAGCTGTATTTCAAACAAACACTTAATTCAGTCCATTTCACTCTGACCGGGGCTTTCTCGCGATCAGACTTCAACGCATTGATCTATAGACTCTTATAAGAATTCTTCGCGGTAAATTTATTTGATTCCAACCTATAAATGGAAGTGTCAAAAAAGCAATTAGATCAAGTGTATTTATTGAAGTAGTATTTGTACTATCTCTATTAAACGTAAAAACTCCTAAAAAAGGTTCTGCTTGTGAAGATTATCCCTCAATCTTCAGGTTTGCGAAGCGAAGTAAAACGGTCTTAGATCCGTGTTTTGGAAAGAATATAGTGGCTTTTTTATCGGGCCCATCTCCATCTAATTGTATGACTTTCCCCTTGCCAAATCGATCGTGCTCAACATTATAACCAACTTTTAAATCCAATGTTCCACCTGTTTTCGGTTTTGGAGGATTTGCTCTATTAACTGGTGTTAATGATTTTGAAGACAAGTTGTTATTTAATCCCCCGGATACCGTTGGGTTTGAAAATGAACCACCCAATCGACCACTTAGTGATCTTCCTTTTCCGCGCTGGGGAGCTTCAAATTCTAAGAATTTGCGATCAATTTCATCTATAAAACGACTCGGTTCTGAAGAAATTAAATTACCCCATAAGAAGCGCGAAGTTGCATAGGAAAGTGTGCACGTTGTTTTGGCTCTTGTTATGGCTACGTAGAACAAACGACGTTCTTCTTCCAGTTCTGTTCTTGAATTCAATGCCATTTGAGAAGGGAAAAGATTCTCTTCAAGTCCAACCAAATAAACATTCGGGAACTCCAAACCTTTGCTCGAGTGAATCGTCATCAACGTAACGTGATTCTTGTCATCGTCTTTGTTTTGATCCGCATCGGTAAGAAGCGCAACATCCATCATGAACTCAGAAAGTGATTTTGAATCATGCTCTCCTTGACCAGCAACAAATGATCGAATCCCAGAAAGTAATTCTTCAATATTTTGATAACGCTCTACTTCCTCTGGGCCTTTGTCTTTGTCTGTATGAAGTTCCTTTAAAATTCCAGAAGTTCGCGCTATTTCCTGCGCCAATGTATAACCATCAATTTTTTCCAACTGAGCAGCAAAGCTCTTAATCATAGTTACGAAGTCCGACATTTTGTTCTTTGCACCCGTATTAATTGCAACTGGGTATTTCATGAAGTTCGACATGATTTCCCAAGCACTTACACCGTGTTTGTTGGCTTCGATTAAAATGTTTTGCATCGATGTTTTTCCAATTCCTCGCTTCGGATAATTAATGACTCGTTTTAAGGCTTCTTCATCGTGATGGTTGGCTGCTAATCGAAAATACGATAATAAATCCTTGATCTCTTTTCGCTGGTAAAACGAGAGTCCACCGTATATTTTGTAGGGAATATTAAGTTTCCTCAAAGACTCCTCGAACGATCTCGATTGCTTGTTTGTTCGGTAAAGAATAGCAAAATCTGAATAATACAATCCATTATTTCCGATGGCGTCGTAAATTTTATTCGTTATCAGTTTTCCTTCTTCGTTGTCTGTCAAAGTTCGTACAACGCGGATTTTTTCTCCTTGAACATTATCGGTCCAAACTGTTTTCTTTATTTGATCCTTGTTCTTTGCAATAACACCGTTTGCCGCCTCGACAATATTTTTAGTACTTCTATAGTTTTGCTCTAATTTGAACAATTTGAAATCCGGATAATCCTTTTTAAAGTTGAGGATGTTCTGAATGTTTGCACCACGGAAGGAGTAAATACTTTGTGCGTCGTCACCAACCACACAGATATTTTCATACACTGCCGCCAGTTTCTTTACGATCAAGTATTGGGCGTAATTCGTATCCTGGTACTCATCCACCAAAATATACCTGAACTTTTGTTGGTAATGATAAAGAACCTCGGGGAAATCACGTAGAAGAACATTAGTTTGGTAAAGTAGGTCATCAAAATCCATTGCTCCGGCATTGAAACAGCGGCTTGCGTAGGTTTTATAAACTCTACCCATTTCTGGTCGCTTCGACATTTTGTCTTCCTGTTGAATGTCAGCATTCTGGGCATAAGCATCTGGAGAAATTAAATTATTTTTCGCCGAAGAAATTCTTCCCAGAACATTTCCCGCTTTGTAGGCTTTATTGTCCAAATTAAAATCACTGATGATACTTTTCAAAACACTCTTAGAATCTTGCGTATCGTAAATCGTGAAGTTGCTGGGGTATCCTAGTCGGTCCGCGTTGTATCTTAAGATTCTAGAAAATACCGAGTGGAAAGTTCCCATAGTAATATTTCTCGCTTCACCTCCTCCAACTATTGTTCCAATTCGCTCCGTCATTTCCTTTGCCGCCTTATTGGTAAATGTCAATGCCATAATATTAAAAGGATCAACACCTTTATCAATCATGTAAGCTATTCGAAAAGTTAAAACACGTGTTTTTCCAGAACCAGCTCCGGCAATTACCATTGTCGGTCCTTCAATGTTTTCAGCGGCTTCCCGCTGACTTGTGTTTAATTCGTCTAGATATCCCATTTAATTCTATGTAGAAATCAAGGCTTTGAAATGCTTATCAAAGCCAATTAAAATTATAGTTCCATACTTGAAACACTAGAGCGAATTTACTAAAAAAAGAGGCTGAAATTTAAAAGAAATTGGACGAACACTCTTTATTCAAATCAAATTTGGAGGATTTGCAGATTCTAGGAATTTTATCTCTCGATGAAGTGGCAGCCGCATCTGTTTCAATTTTCAAATCCAATTTTGAAAGGAGGAGCAATTAACGTTGAAGTCAACATTCAGTCGCACTACCAACTTTTACAAGAAAGAGACAAATGATACAATCTGGAGTCTTTGACCAAGGGTTGTATTCCTTTCAGTTTGGAGAGAGAAGGCATGGTAACAGGAACTTATTTACTTGTAATTAACAATGCATCAGATAGAGTTGTAATCGAATAGCTAGGGATTAATTGAAAGAACGGTATTTTTCTTCCTGAGATTAACTTCTAAATCTTACAATAAATACTTAACTTTAGGGCCTGAATAATTTAAACAATTAGACAATGGGGCACGGAATTAAAGCAGGAGTAGCAACGGGAGATGAAGTTCAAAAAATCTTCGCTTATGCAAAACAGAAAGGTTTTGCGCTTCCAGCGGTAAATGTTACTTCAACAAGTACAGTTAATGCGGTAATGGAAGCTGCTTCCATGATGAATTCTCCTGCAATTATTCAGTTTTCGAATGGTGGATCAGAATATTATGCAGGTAAAGGATTGATGAACGATGATTTTTCTGCAAGTATTGCTGGAGCTGTTTCTGGAGCCCGTCACATTCACGCTCTGGCTGAATTGTACGGAGCAACGGTAATTATTCATACAGATCACGCTGCTCGTAAATTATTGCCATGGATTGACGGTCTTTTGGATGCTAGCGAGCAATTCCACAAAGAAACTGGAAAATCATTGTTTAGCTCTCACATGATTGATTTATCAGAAGAGCCGATCGAAGAAAACATTGCAACCTGTAAGAAGTACCTTGAGCGAATGAGTAAAATAGGAATGACTTTAGAAATAGAGTTAGGGATCACAGGTGGAGAAGAAGATGGTGTCGACAATTCAGATGTCGATGTTTCGAAACTTTACACGCAACCAGAAGAAGTGGGATACGCTTACGAAGAGTTGAGTGAAATTAGCCATCGATTTACAATTGCTGCTGCTTTTGGAAATGTACACGGAGTTTACAAACCAGGGAACGTTCAGTTGACACCAAAGATTCTATTGAATTCACAAAGCTACATTCAAGAAAAGTATAACACGAGTGCAAATCCAGTTGATTTTGTTTTTCACGGAGGATCGGGATCGACATTGGAGGAGATTCAAGAAGCTATTGGATACGGAGTTATCAAAATGAATCTTGATACTGATTTGCAGTTTGCTTTTACTGAAGGAGCAAGAGATTACATCGGTTCTAAAATGGATTATTTGAAGACACAAATTGGAAATCCAGAAGGAGCAGAGCTTCCAAATAAAAAATATTATGATCCACGTAAGTGGTTAAGAGCAGGCGAGTTGACATTCGTGAAGCGTTTGGAAAGATCTTTCCAAGATTTGAACAACATTAATACACTTGTTGAATAGAGATTAAATTTTGAATTGTAAAGTCTGATGAACGTTTCGACTGCGCTCGATTCACATTCATAATTTATAATTTTTCATTCCTAATTAAAGAAAAAATGGGTTGGTTTCAAAGAGATAAAGAAGGGATAACTACTTCTACAAAAGAGAAGAGAGAGACACCAGAAGGTCTGTGGGAGAAATGTTCTAATTGTAAGACTATTTTCTCGTCGGATGACTTGGAAAAAAATTCTTATGTGTGCGATCGTTGCAACCATCACGAAAGAATTGGTTCTAAAGAGTACTTCAAGATTCTGTTCGATGATGGAAAATTCAAAGAATTAGATGCCAAATTAAAATCAGGTGATCCACTTAAATTTGAGGATACGAAGAAATATTCTGATCGTGTTAAAGCTTCCCAGATGAAAACAGGGTTGGTTGATGCAATTCGCACAGGAAAAGGAAAGATTGATGGAGAAGATATTGTGATCGCAGCAATGGACTTCGCTTTTATTGGAGGTTCAATGGGTTCTGTGATGGGAGAAAAGATGGCAAGAGCGATTGATGTTGCTATCAAATCAAAGTGTCCGTTTATGATTATCTCAAAATCGGGTGGTGCTAGAATGATGGAAGCTGGATTGTCTTTAATGCAAATGGCAAAAGTTTCAGGAAAACTAGGACAACTTTCGGAAGCCAAATTACCGTACATCTCATTCTTGACAGACCCTACAACGGGAGGAGTTACAGCTTCATTTGCAATGTTAGGAGATATCAATATTGCAGAACCGGATGCATTAATCGCATTTGCAGGGCCACGTGTTGTAAGAGAAACAATCGGTAGAGACCTTCCCGATGGATTTCAAAAATCAGAATTTGTAATGGAACATGGTTTCTTGGATTATATCGTTGATAGAAAAAACTTGAAAGAGACATTAGCGTTAAGCTTGAAGTTGTTTAGAAGTTAATTATGAATTCATAATTAAAACATTCCTAATTAATAATTAAAATAGTATCTTTGCACCGTCATTAGACAAATACATAATAATCATTTAAATAAATATTGGAATGTACTTAGATTCAAAAGAAAAAGAAGAGATCTTCAAAAAACATGGAGGGTCAGAGACTAACACTGGTTCATCAGAAGGTCAAATCGCATTATTCACTTACAGAATTTCGCATTTAACAGGTCACTTGAAGAATAATCGTAAAGATTACGCTACTCAGAGATCACTTCAGTTATTAGTAGGTAAGAGAAGAAGCTTATTAGATTATTTAAAATCAACGGATATCTCAAGATATCGTGCGATTGTAAAAGAATTAGGGTTACGTCGTTAATTCTTTACATAAAATATTAAACGAAGGGCAGTCGACTTATATCGAGTGCCCTTCGTTTGTTTAAAAAGTGATGGTCCACTTAAAAAGACCAAGAGCTGAATTACTTATTACAAGAAGATCAGCACATTAATTAGTAAATAAATAAATATGAATATAGGAATAACAAAGTCCATCACTAT
>TARA_B110000305_G_scaffold50657_1_pt1 | contig 13381 bp, 13 predicted proteins | sample TARA_B110000305 | Tara Oceans TARA_B110000305 (sample SAMEA4397930) | marine metagenome | biome: Polar Biome; feature: [SRF] surface water layer (ENVO:00010504); material: water (ENVO:00002006), including particulate matter (ENVO:01000060) such as... | depth 5 m | reverse complement strand
ACCTCCAATTTTATTTGCTCCAATGAACCTTCATAAACAATGATGTCATTCGAAGCGTTCGATTCATGGTTTACATATTCAATAACGTATGATTCCGTTTCTTTTCCGTCCAATCCAAGGTTGTAGAAAATAACGTTTTCACAAACTTGCAAGGGTGAATTATTATTGATTGCATAAAACCGTCTTCTTCTCGAGTTTCGAATCTTATAGTCAACTACAAAATCCTTATGTATTTGTGAGGTAATATTCTCGAAACCAATTATTAACTCAGCTTTGGCGCTAGACGGTACAACGACTTCTTTAGAAAGCTCTTTTGTTTTCCCATCCACAAAAAAGAAGTAATTGTAATTCCCCAAAAAGCCGATTTCAGCCATTTTTGCAGTTTTGCCATTTTCGATTGCCTCATTGATTGCTCTGTCCTTAAGATTGACTGTAATGATCCAATCAATGCTGTCATCTCGATTCAATTCTTCCTTATAAATCTTAAGATCGTACTTTTCTATCGCAGAAATTTTAAGTTTTGAACAGATTTGGCGCGTGAGTTGCTCTTCTAATGTTCCTACAGGAGTTTCTTCTGGTTTGTCTGTTACTATTGGATCTTCTTCGTTTTTTGTAGATTCACAAGAAATAAATGAGATCGAAATCAATATAAAAAAAAGGTACTTCATGGGGTAAAGATAATGCTTCTTTATAAATTCGTGATATGGACTTAGGGATAGAATCATCTTGGAAAATTCGACTTGAAAAAGAATTCTCAAAACCCTATTTTAAAAAATTGCAAGCGTTCATTAATGATGCTTATGAGGAAAGTCCTTATTCAATATTCCCAGAGAGACATCAAATTTTTCGCGCTTTTGAAGCCTGCCCCTTTGACAAAGTGAAAGTTGTTGTTTTAGGACAAGATCCTTATCCCACGAAAGGACATGCGCATGGATTGTGTTTTTCCGCAGCACCAGATGTAAGGCCATTGCCCAAAAGTTTAATCAATATTTTTAAAGAGTTAGAATCTGACCTTGGAATTAAGCCGCCAGAGAATGGAGATTTAAACCACTGGGCAGAGCAAGGAGTCTTAATGTTGAATGCCATTTTAACCGTTCGCGAAGGTGAGCCACTAAGTCATAAGAAACAAGGATGGGAAACATTTACGGATGGAGTCATTCAGGCATTAGGCGAAAAGGAAGAGATTGTTTACATACTATGGGGAAACGGGGCAATTAAGAAAGCTGAATCTGTTGACAGTTCGCGAAACTTGGTGCTAAGTTCATCGCATCCTTCTCCACTTGGGGCGTACCGTAGTTTTTGGGGCAGCAGACCGTTTTCTAAAACCAATGCTTACTTGAAGTCGTTTGGAAGTGAGGAGATTGTGTGGTAGCATATTAGGTTGAATACTTATTTAACCACTATGCCGCACTAATTAATGCACTTGGTATTGGTATATTGAATCTCTAAATAGATCCCAAACGAATTGCGCGCTAATAATCTAACGATCGAATTATTCAACAATCGAATAATCCCTATCTAGCGACAGACAGGTAACAATCCAAATTACTATCTTTGCGGCAATGAATTTGAAGAACGATTTAATATTAAGAGCAGCTAGAGGGGAGAATATCGAACGTTATCCAGTTTGGCTCATGAGACAAGCAGGTAGAATTCTTCCTGAGTATAGAGCAGTGCGCGGTTCGCTATCTGGATTTAAAGAACTTGTTGAAACGCCCGAGCGTGCTGCTGAAGTAACGGTTCAGCCTGTTGATATTCTAGATGTTGACGCAGCAATTATTTTTTCAGATATATTAGTAGTTCCTGAAGCAATGGGACTTGAGTACCAATTAATTGAGAAGAAAGGACCCTGGTTTGAAAAAACGGTTCGAACGCAAGAAGCTTTGAAATCAATCGATACTGATTTCGATGTTGAAGATAGATTGGGTTACGTAATGGAGGCCATACGAATTGCGAGTAAGGAAATCGATGGTAGGGTTCCATTGATTGGTTTTGCAGGCGCTCCATGGACGATCTTTTGTTACATGACAGAAGGTCAAGGCTCGAAAACATTCTCGGAATCTAGAAAGATACTTTACACAAATCCTAGTTTGGCACACGAGTTGCTAAATAGTATTACTGAAGTGACAATTCGGTATATCAAAGCTCAGGTAAAAGCAGGTGCTCATATGGTACAGGTTTTTGATTCTTGGGCGGGAATTCTTGGAAAAGAACAATATGCCGAGTTTGGATTGAAATACATGGAAAGAATTGCTTCGGCAATTAATGAGGTTCCGGTGACATTGTTTGCCAAAGGAGCTTACAATTCTGTTGTTGAGTTATCTAAAATGGATTGCAATACAATTGGAGTTGATTGGAACATGCAAATGGATACCATCCGAAAGACGGTTGGAGAAACACGAACTTTGCAAGGGAATTTAGATCCATGTGCTTTATATTCATCACATTCTGAGGTGGAGAGGCTGACGAATAATATGCTGGATTCTTTTAAAAGTAAAAGACATATTGTTAATTTAGGGCACGGTGTTTATCCGGACGTTGATCCTGAGAAGGTAAAAACATTTATTAAAACAGTTAAAAGTTATGAAAATCACTACTAAGAACAGAATTAAAGTAATCTCAACAATGACCTTCGTGGCGCTGTCGTTTTTTGCTTCGTCTCAAGACAGTGAGAATTTGGTTGCAAATCCAAGTTTTGAGTCTACGGATAAAAAAGTAAAACGATTGGGATCGATTGCAAATGCAACAGGCTGGACATCTCCAACAGGTGTGCGTGCTGATTTATTTGTTTCCAGTAATATTCCTGACTTAAGCGTTCCAGAAAATATTTATGGATCTGAAGTTGCAAAAGACGGTGATAATTATGCTGGAATTGTTAGTTATTCTTATGGTAATAAAGTTCCTAGAAGTTACATAATGAGTAAGATGGATGCTCCTATGAAAAAGGGAATGACCTACTGCGTTAAATTTAATGTGTCTCTTTCAGAAGCTTCAAAATACGCTTCGAATAATATTGGGGCATTGTTCTTGAAAAAACCGAAAGGTACGGACGCTAAGCTTCCTATCATTGATGAGCCAAGTGTGGTTCATTTCAACAATGACATGAAGATTATGAATGCTCGTTACAACTGGACGGAAGTTTGTGGAACATTTATTTCTTCGGGAGGTGAGAAGTACATTATGCTTGGAAACTTTTTGTCTGATGACGAAACGAAGTACGAAAGAATGAAGAAAAGTAAAGACGTTAAGGTAAAAGAACTTATTGCGGCTTACTATTATGTTGATGAGGTTTCAGTTCAATTGTTGGATAGCGATAAGGGAGAAAGATGTGAATGTGCTGCTGAAGAAGCAGGGGATTCGTATTCAACTACAATTTATCAAAAGGTTTTTCAAATAACTGAGGAAATGACTGTTTCGGATCAAATTGAAGAACACCGAGTTTTTTTCGCCTTTGGTAGAGATAAAATGAACTCAGAAGGCAAAGGGTCTTTGAATTTCATTATTGAACAATTGAAAGCAAATCCAGAAATGAAACTTCAAATCAATGCGCACAATAACGCAATGGAAGATGAAGTTGCAATGGAAAACGATTTCTATGCTGATATGGATGGAAAACGTCTTGGGTCTGTGATGGAGTATTTAATTGCCGGAGGAATTGATAAGGGAAGATTAATTCCTTCTCAAAAAGGCAGTGATTCACCAAATCCTGATGTTACGGAAGAAGATTTAGTTGAAGATGAAGATTTGGCTCTAGCAAAAAGTAGAAGAGTTACCTTCAAAGTAAGATAAACTGACTTAATCAAAAACTCCCTCTCGATTTTATCGGGAGGGAGTTTTTGATTTATAGAATAATTTGAACCCTATTTCTTTAATTCCCAATTCATAAAACTCATAAGGTTTTTGTACTCCTTGATTGATCGATCCATTCGGTCCTTAGCTATTGCTTTAGTCAACTTGACCAATTGAATAGCTCACTCTTCCTCCAAGCCCAGAGGCTTATCCGCCAGTGGAAACTGTGCTTTATTGGGAGAAATTGAGCAGACCAAAGCAGGCAAAAAAGCCAGTAACCACAATTTTTTTCATAATGTAGTAGAGTTATACTGTACTAAATATAAGGTATTTGGATCATTTTTTAAGAGTGAATTACAATTTATATTGACGGTGAATAATTATCGTAAAATTTACGCTAAGAATTAGTAGTAACAGAACTTCCATGTTAACTTCGAACCGTGATAAAGATCCATTCTCATACTGTTCTTAAAGTTGATGCGCCCATTCGTTTGGTCGATTATGTGATTGGGGTTTTTCCTCAAGTCATGACTAAAAATGCAGTTAAGAATTCGTTGAAGCGTAAAGAATTACTAATCAATTCTAAAAGAGCTGAGTCAGGTTTTTGGATTAAGGTAGGCGATATTATTGAATACGTAGACCCTCAAAATCGAATTCCAAAAGAGTTTCCTTTGGATATCGAAGTCGTTTTTTCCGATGATTATTTATTGGTTGTTAACAAACCTCCGGGACTCGTTGTTAGTGGGAATCAGTTTCGCACACTGGAAAATGCGTTAGTCAATTCAATAAAACTTTCCTCTCAAGAAGATGCTCTCAAGTGGGCGAAACCGGTTCATCGTTTGGACTCAGCAACGAGCGGGCTTGTTTTGTTGGCAAAAACGGCTGAGGCGCACAGGAAGCTTTCATCGATGTTTAAGGATAAAACGATTGAGAAAAAATACCGAGCCATTGTCCAAGGGAAACCGAAGGAATTGATGATTGTTAAGGATTCGATAGAAGGCAAAGAGTCTGAATCGGAATTGCGGTTACTCGAAAGTGTTCATTCGGTGAAAAGTGATTTTTTATCCTTGATTGAATTAGCACCAAAAACAGGCCGTACGCATCAATTAAGAATTCATTGTAAGAACATCGGCCATCCAATTGTTGGAGATAAGTTGTATGGAGAAGAAGGGAATATCATGAACCACAAAGGACTTTTCTTATCGGCCGTTTCGTTGAGGTTTATGCATCCGATTTTAAATGAAGAGGTGTTTGTTGAATTGAAGCAGCCTAAGAAGTTTGATGCTTTGTTGAAACGAGAATCTCAATGGTTTAATAGAATTAGGAATTAGGAATTATGGGTTCCGTGAAATTCGTCTAATTCATAATTTAGGAAGCGTTCCGCCAAAATAAGCACTGTATACTTTGGTAATCACATGCTTGCTCTTCCTCAATAATAATATCATTTTCAAAGACTTTTTGTATTCCTATTTCTGTACTTTACCAACCTCGAAATTCGAATTGCTCTGAGATGCTAATCAGTAATTAAACGAAACTTGCAGGATTTCACACGGGTGAATTGTTGTGATTTCCAAAGTATTATGAGAAACAACAGAATCGGACTCTCTAATTATTTCAATGCCACATTTGAAGGATCCTTTGGCTAAAAAGAAAAGTGTTACATCAGCTCTTGATTCAATTGAAACTGAAGCGTTTTGTGAGTAAGACAGTTGTTTAACAACAGCATTTCCGTTTTTCCACATTACATTAAAGTCCTTCACTTTTCCTTGACTTCTGATGCTTTCATCCCCTGAAAATGAATGTTGTTGGTAGGGTTTTAAGTAAACTTCAAAATGATTTTCGTTGATTAATTTTAAGTCGCCTTCAAGAACGGTTAATGTTCTGCTCACACCGGGCAGAGTAGTGAAGGTTGTAGATGATAAATTAACTGTCGCAAGGCTGACTCTTAGGTCGTAGTTTCCTTCTTTGAAATGAGAACCATGTGGTTTGATCAAAATTTCGAATGTCTGACCTCCAGACCATTCCGTAACTTTTGCATCTTTAAAACGAATGATGTCCATATTATCTGATTTTCAACTCATTTAAAGTCGTTATAAAATCCAATTTGATTTGATCGTAATTACGGCTTTTTCCATTTGGAAGTAAAACACCATTGGCGATAGTACCGCTCTGCTGCGTTGCGTCTGCCGTGTAAATAATACTTGAAGCCAAGTTTGCTTCAGAACAAGTAGCAAGCAGAGGAGAGCTTGATTCTAGAATAGAAGCATTAAGTATCCCGCCAACTTTGAAATAGTTCGAACTAAAATTATTCATTGCTTTTCTTCCCGCTTCTGTCGCCATTTTAATAGCAAATTCACCGCTATTACCTGTGGTTTCTGAAGTGAAAGTATTTCGTTTGTGTGTGATCAAACGTTGTCCGTAATCTAGAAGCCTTAATTCTTCCAATGGGTTTATTCCAACATGGCTGTCCGTTCCGATGCTCCAGTTCCCACCTTGCGCCTGAAAATCACGAAGAGGGAAAATGCCATCACCTAGGTTTCCTTCGGTGCTTGGACAAACAACAACGTTTGCCTTGCTTTTCGCGATTCCAACTGTTTCCGCGTTTGTAAGATGCGTCGCGTGAACGAGATGGTACCTGTCGTTAAGATCCACGTTTTCGAGAAGCCATTCTACTGGTCGTTTGTTCAAATAGGCGATTGAATCTTCTATCTCTTTTAATTGTTCAGAGATGTGAATGTGAAATGGGATATCTTGCGGTCCAGACTTCGCTATCTCGGCAATATCATTGGGTTCAACGCCTCGCATCGAATGGATTCCCAAACCGATATTTGCTTGCGAATAGTGCTTGCAAGCCTCAGAACTCGATTCTAATAACCTTAAATAACTATCAATGTCTGAAGAGATAAAACGTTTCTGTCCTTCCGTTGGATTTTTTCCAAATCCGCCTTTTTGATAGAAGATCGGAACAAGTGTGATTCCAATTCCCGCCGTTTTTGCTGCTCCAATCATTCGACTTCCCATTTCAGCAAGGTTATCGTAATGTTGTCCATCTTTATCGTGATGAACATAATGGAATTCCGCAACATTGGTGTATCCATGGCGCAACATCTCCGCGTAGAGCATCGCTGCAATGCTCTCCATTTGATCAGGGTTCACGCTGAGTGCTAACCTGTACATTGCATCTCTCCACGACCAAAAATCATCGGATGTATGCGATATATTGTGCACTTCAGCCAATCCCGCCATTGCATATTGAAAAGCATGAGAATGTGCATTTTGAAACCCAGGAATCGCTAGTCCTTTGACACGCGTTCCTTCTTTTTTTCCATTTTCTTGAATGGAAGTAATAATTCCGTTTGGATTCGTTGAAATCAAGACGTTCGATTTCCAACCGTCATTTTGCAAGATTTTGTCAAATAAAAAATGTCCCATTTTAAATACGATCTAATTCAGTAATTATGTTGTTGAAGGTTCTGATCAGAACTTCTCTCATTTTAGTTGCGCGGCTTTCATCAAACGCCAGCTCCTCATCGTTCATGTAGAGAATCTTATTCATCTCTAATTGCAAAGCATGTTGGTTGTTTTCTGGTTTACCAAAATAACGCGTGATGTGTCCGCCTTTGAAAGGAGTATTATGATTTATACCGTATTCTCCTGATTTCAATCCTGCAAGTGTTGTCTCAATTAGGTTTTGGTGTGACGTTTTACCGTCGTTATCTCCAAGAATCATATCTGGGAAAACTTCTTTTCGAATCGTTGGGACAAGGTGCCGAATTGAATGTGCATCCCAAAGAAGTGCTTTTCCAAACTCCGCTTTTCTTTCGTCCAACAAAGTCTGAACTTTTTGATAATATGGCCAATAGTAATTCGTTAGTCGACGTTCAACTTCTTCCTGATTTGGAACTTTATCTTCAGAAATATAGATGTCCTTCCCAAAGAAATCAGTTGTTGTCGTTAATCCAGTAATAATTCTTCCATCGTCATACAAGGGTAGGCTTTCTGGATCTCGGTTCAAGTCAATGACCCAGCGGCTGTACTTTGCATGGATAATAGTAATCCCCATCTCTGAAGCGAAATTATACAAGTCATGCACGAACCAATCGGTATCATCTGGAGCTGCCACCATTGAGGGAACATAGTCTCCGATAATTTCTGAGGGGAATTCTGTTCCGCAATGTGGCACGCTTAAAACAAAAGGAATTTTCTTGCCTTTTGGCTCGATAATATGGAAGGGATCCGACATAAAAACTGTTTTAAACAAATTTAGCATTGTTTCCCTATCTTGTGCGTCCTATGGATTCGAATTCAATCGATACTAAAAAAGAAATTTCATTCTGGTTGGCCAGTTTTCCAATGCTTGCGATGGGTGTTTTTGTTGGAGTCGGAAACCTGTGGATGGAAATTGATTTAAAGTTCATTCTTTTAATCTCTACTCTAGTTGCAGGAATCGTTGCATACGCAGTTGGAGTATCTGTCAAGGAAATGATCGAATCGATTGCAAAGACTGTTAAAAAGGCGTTTCCTGTCATTCTAATATTGATCGCTATTGGCGGAATTGTCGGTACATGGATGTACAGTGGAACAGTGCCCTACTTGATCTATTACGGCTTAAAACTCTTACACCCCGATTATCTTTTAGTAACTGCATTCCTTGTAACAGCGACTGTTTCAACGTTCACAGGAACCAGTTGGGGATCCGCTGCGACTGCTGGAGTTGCATTTATGGGAATTGGAATTAGCATGGGGGTTCCACTTCCGATGGTTGCTGGGGCTGTTATTTCTGGAGCTGTATTTGGAGATAAAGTCTCACCCGTTTCTGACACAACGAATATCTGTGCGATGTCTGCAGAGATATCCGTTTATGATCATATCCGTGGAATGTTGCCCAATGTTTTAATCTCTGGAGGACTTGCTGTCATTTCCTTTTTGATTTTAGGATTTATGAATGGAGGAGAGGCAGGTGAGAATGAAGGAGCGTTAAGAGTTATGGGTGCTTTGGACGGAATGTACAATTTCAACCCAGTGATGTTGATTCCTCCAATCATTGTTTTTGCGGGGGGATACAAAGGATACAATCCAATTGCTCTAATGGTTTCATCGTGCATTGCTGCCATAATAATCGGGATGGCGTTTAACGGTTTCAGTATTCAAGACGGCGCTAAATCAATGATTTCAGGGTTCAATATGGAAATGACTCACTTTTTAGCTAGCAATAGCTATTGGGCCCAAGAAGCGCCAATGCCCGTTGATGTTTTACATATTCCACCGCTTAAAACACCGATGAATGTAATGAATGTTCTTACGACTTTACTCAACCGAGGTGGATTTGAAGGAATGATGAGCGGTGCTGTGTTGTTCTGTATTTTGGCCATCGCATTCGGAGCGATAATGGAAGTTTCCGGTGCTTTAAATAAGTTAATGTATTTGCTATTGAAAGGTGTTAAATCTGCATTTAGCCTAATTGTTGCTGCCTTTGTTTCTGGTGCCCTTTTGAATGGTGTAACTGGAAATGCAACGTTCTCAATTTTAACGGTCGGGCAATTGTTTCGAGATTCATTTAGAGAACGCGGCGTTTCACTTCCAATGTTATCGCGATCCATGGAAAATTCAATGACCTTATTCGAATCACTAATTCCTTGGCACGTAACAGCGATTTATATGGCAGCGACATTGGAGATCGATACACTTTCCTATGCGCCGTATGCTTTCTTTAATATGGCTGGGATTGGATTGTTTTTCATTCTCTCCTATCGGACAGTTAAGAAATTGAAGTTGTGATTTACCATTACTTGAATAGTAGATGTTGGAATTACAGCCGACGTCACGGGAACTCAAGTCAATTGAATTTTTAATAGTCTTTTCTTTACATGTAGCGAATTTTCACCGTCACTGACTTGTCCGTATTTAAATACAGTTTGAATTTGTAAAAAGTCGGTTTAGACCATGCCGTGTGGTAATAATCTGAAAATCCAAAGCCTTCTTTCGGGTAAACCAAACCGTAATCCATTTTCTTGTTCCCGTTTTCATCATCCAATAATGCAAGGCCATAATGGTTTGGCTCAAGTCCCGTGATCTTGAAATCAAGTGTTTTCCCAGTTACATCATTCTTGGAAATGCGGAATGTTTTATAAGGGACTTCTGCTTTGAATGCCTTTTGAGTCCGGTACAATTGAAGCTGAATTTTACCCTTTTTGTTTCGGATATTCGTGATATTAATCGAAATAGTGTATGTTTTTACAGGCGGCTTCGCTTTAAAAGAACTAGAAACAACGACTAAGAGTGCAACAACTAAAAAATTTAATAAATATCTCATATTCATGTCCGAAATTTAATAAATCCTAGTTTTCAATGAAAACCGTTCAACCCATTTGGTTGATTTTAGCAAATAAAGGGTTTAGTAAACGTTTTATAAGTAGTTGTTCATTTAATTCTGGATTTGTCCTCTCTAACAACAGGCGTTTAGTTTCTATTGCTTTCTCCTGATCAAGTAGCGATTCTTGAAAGGAGGTGATCAACTAGTGCCTTGTTGTTCGGCGTTGCTATTTTTCTCAAATTCAGTACCGCACTCTTTGCATTTATAAACGGATTTGGCGTAAATAGGAAAAGCGGTCAATGCAAAGGCCGCTATCATCGCAAAAAAACCTTTTGGATCTTTCATTGATTTGAAATCGGAATAGAAACTTTGAGATTCACAATTTGGACATTTTATAATATTGTCTTCATTGTCTGTGTAAGGAGTCTGGTCTAATTCAAGTAAGATGTTTTTCGCTTTTGAGTAATCTTGCTTAGGCACTTTTACTTTAATTCCACCAACAGCGAAGTTTAGCATTGGATTCAATGTTACAATGTTTTCATCGAATATATAAGACGCTATATTTTCACCATCTAATCTGTTTTTTAGGATGTGGGCTTCAATCGCAGTATCGAAGACTTTAATTGTAATTAGTTCCATTTAATCGATGATGATTTTCAGTTCAAAATTCGAGGTTTAAGATCGGAAGAATAATTTCAAAAACCGCTTACTTTTTTAGAAATGAAATTTTTTTGCTCTACTAGCATCCAACTTAAATCCTAAAATGCTTTTCTTACTTCGAATAAAAGTAAGTAACATTTCAGAAAAAATGATTTATTTCATCAGCCGTTAATTTCACAAACTTCGGAATTTAGCTATGAATGCTACGCAAACAAATTATCGATTCAAATAGCTTTGTAGTTCAGTAATTTTGTGTGGCTGCTTAAACACGCCTCCATAATAAGAAGTAACGGTAGCAGAGGTAGTGTCTTTAATTCCACGAGAAGAAACACATAAATGCTTTGCATCGATTATAACTGCTATGTCTTCTGTATTTAAAATCATCTTCAAATCCATTGCTATTTGATTTGTTAATCGCTCTTGTACTTGCGGACGTTTCGCATAATATTGTACAATTCTATTCAATTTTGATAGGCCAATAACTTTCCCCGATGAAACATAAGCGATGTGCGCATGTCCAGTGAAAGGAACAAAATGATGTTCGCAATTGGAGTAAAATGTAATGTTTTTTTCAACCAACATCTGGTTGTATTGGTACTTATTTTCAAACAACGAAATCTTTGGCTTGTTCTCAGGATTAAGTCCAGAGAAGATTTCTTCAATATACATTTTCGCAACTCTTTTCGGCGTATCTTTTAAAGAATCGTCTGTAAGATCCATTCCCATTACATCCATAATCTGTTCAAATAAGGCAGATATTTTCTCTTTTTTCTCTGTGTCGGATAGTTTATGTGCATCTGCTTTCATTGGCGTTTCTAAGCCGTTATATATATGATCGTCTCCCATCTCATCAATGGATAGATCACTAATTGTGTTGCTATTAGTCGGTGTTGAATTTGTTGTTTTCAATTTCATCTATTTTAGTATGTAAGCGTATGTTTTGCCTTCTTTCATAACTTCCAGAAGTTTCTTTTAATTGTAATTTACTTTGTTTTGTGGTACAAAGTTATAATTTGTTTAACAATTACCTAAAAAGATTAAACAAAAGTAACGGTTTAGTGTAGGTTTTACTGATCGGCTGTTGTACATTTGCGAATTATTTTAAATAACTAATTTTTTAGGTTGGAGCCATACAAAAAATTGAGAATCATAAAGAAGTATGTCTAAATTGCCTAAAGAACATAAGTTTATAGACCTTTCGGATTATGGAAGGCCTGTTGCCAGGATTATCGCTAACTCACTGAAGGAAACTTCGTACACACCTATTGATGTCACAATATGGTTTATTATCTCGGGCTTGATTGGGATTGCGTGTATCGTTTTTGGATATTACTGGGCAGCAGCTTTTTTCTTACTGTTTAAATCGATCTTGGATGCGGCCGATGGAGAATTAGCAAGAGTAAAAAATACACCTTCATATACTGGACGCTACCTCGATTCTGTGGCAGATATACTCCTAAACATGCTCATTTTTATAGCATTGTGGTACATTACTGAGGTTCATTTTATATACTGCATTTTGGCATTCTTGGGAATTCAATTGCAAGGCACCTTGTACAATTATTACTATGTTATTTTGAGAAATAACTTGAATGGTGATACGACCAGTCGAATTTTTGAAAATGAAACTCCAACCGCTTTAAAGGGAGAAACGCAAAAAAATGTAACTCTTCTTTTCGGAATTTACAAAGCGCTTTATGGAGTCTTTGATAAAACTATTTACGCTCTAGATGCGAATGCTTCTAAAGGCAAACGACTTCCAAATATACTAATGACGGCGCTGTCAACTTTCGGATTGGGCTTTCAACTTCTAACTATAAGTTTGATGTTGGTTTTGGGATACAAAGAATATATCGCTTATTTCTTTTTATGGTATTCCCTGATGATCCTTGTTTTTATAGCTATTAGGAAGCTTCTCTAATTTTATAAAATAAGATTAGAGTTTTGTATTCTCCTGTCGATTTTAAACAAAAAAGTTTAGTAGGGGTATTCAACAATGTTTCTTCTCGTTTCGTAAAGTTTTATTTTCAATTCGAGGTTTTCATCTAACTCCGGTTTAAGGAGGTTGTAAATAACCATCGCGATATTTTCAGCCGTAGGGTTTAAGCCTGCAAATTCGCTTGTGTCGACGTTTAAGTTTTTATGATCAAATTTATCAAGCACCTTGTCTTTAATGATATCGGAAAGAAGTTTTGTATCCATAACGTAACCCGTATCTGGATCGCAGAAACCAATCACCTTGACTTCTAATTCATAATTGTGTCCGTGATAACTAGGGTTATTGCATTTGCCAAAAACTTCTCGGTTTTTTTCATCACTCCAATTAGAATTGTGTAATCTGTGTGCTGCATTGAAATGTTCGCAGCGGACAATGGCTGTTTTGTTCATATCTCTAGTATGTTATGATGGTCTATAATATTACGCTATAAAGGTATTTAATTTTTTGTTTAATCCTGCATGTTAATCGTTAAACAAAAAATGAATACGCTAAAATTAGACAGAAATAGCGCTTTAACTGGTATCATTTAAAATCTTTAGAAAAAACAAAACGCCTAATAAATTTGATACTTCTTAGGGGTTACTAAGTCTAAACCTTTGTTAATTCGATTAAAATCAACA
>TARA_B110000305_G_scaffold87134_1_pt1 | contig 13397 bp, 10 predicted proteins | sample TARA_B110000305 | Tara Oceans TARA_B110000305 (sample SAMEA4397930) | marine metagenome | biome: Polar Biome; feature: [SRF] surface water layer (ENVO:00010504); material: water (ENVO:00002006), including particulate matter (ENVO:01000060) such as... | depth 5 m | reverse complement strand
CCACCGCGGTTTGTAATAATTGCAGAGGCAAGTTTCATCACTGGCTCCCAGTCGGGGTCTGTCATATCGGTAACAAGAATATCACCTTCATTAACTAAACTCATCTCCGTTAAGTTTTTGATAACCCTAACTTTACCAATTCCGATTTTTTGTCCTATTGCACGACCTTCTATAAGAATGCTGGAGGACTCAAGAAGCTTATATCGCTCAATCGTTTGAGAGTTCTGACGACTTTTAACAGTTTCAGGCCTTGCTTGAACAATATAGAGTTTGCTGTCATTTCCGTCAAGAGCCCACTCAATGTCCATTGCTCTTCCATAGTGTGATTCAATTTTAATTGCATATTGAGCTAACTCTTCAATTTGAGAATCATTTAAACTAAACTTTATACGATCTTCAGGATTCACCTCAGTTGTTGTTACAGGTGAGCTTGATTTAGCCTCTGCATAAATCATTTTTATTGCCTTAGAACCTAGATTGCGTGACAAAATTGCTGGTTTTCCTGATACGAGTGTCGGCTTATGAACATAAAATTCATCGGGATTTACAGAGCCCTGAACGACAGTTTCACCTAGGCCATATGCTGAGGTAATAAATACAACATCATCAAAACCTGATTCGGTATCAAGAGTAAACATCACGCCACTTGCCCCAATATCACTTCTAACCATCTGCTGGACTCCAGCAGAAAGTGACACCATTTCATGCTCAAAGCCCTGATGGACTCTATAAGAAATAGCACGATCATTGTAAAGTGAAGCAAAAACTTTTTTGATTGACGTCAAAATATCATCAATCCCACTAACATTAAGGTAAGTTTCTTGCTGACCTGCAAAAGAAGCTTCAGGCAGGTCTTCTGCAGTAGCTGATGATCGAACTGCAAAGGTAACGCTAGGACCATATTTTTTAGTTAGCTTTGCATAACTTTCAACGATTGACTTGTAAAGATCATCTGGAAATGGAGCTTCTTCAACCCATTGACGAATCAATGCGCCAGTTTTTGAGAGCTCTTTAATATCAGTAATATCAAGAGCAGAGAGTAGCTTTGTGATTTTATTCTTGAGGTTTGAGTGATGTAAAAAAGACTCAAAAGCTTCAGCAGTCGTTGCAAAACCGCCTGGAACTCTAACTCCTTGAGAGCCTAGCCCACTTATCATTTCGCCTAGAGAAGCATTTTTTCCACCAACTTTTTCAACATCGGAAATGCTGACATCATCTAACCAAATTATATTTTCAATCATTCAAAGCCCCTTTTATTGGATTGGTTTAATTAATTTTTTTGATGACCAAGCTGCTATTTTGACACAAAATGTAATACTAGTGTTTTTTATAAAAAGTATAATTTTTTCATTTTTATAATATGAATAATATTACTACTATTCGCTTTGATATCAGCTTTTTTGAAGATAGAAAAGACCAAAAAAATGTATAATTTAAGGTTACTGACATTCTAATAGGTTAAAAATGGCTACACAAATTCAATTAGCAAATGCGATTCGTGCCTTGAGTATGGATGCTGTGCAAAAAGCTAACTCTGGCCACCCTGGAGCCCCAATGGGAATGGCGGACATTGCTGAGGTTTTATGGAATAAGCATTTAAAGTTTAATCCGTTAAATTCAAACTGGGCAGATAGAGATCGATTTGTACTTTCAAATGGTCATGGGTCAATGCTCATATATTCTCTCTTACACCTGACAGGCTTTGATTTAAGTATTGATGATCTTAAAAATTTCCGTCAGCTTCACTCTAAAACCCCAGGGCATCCAGAGTATGGTTATGCTGATGGCGTAGAGACAACAACAGGTCCTTTAGGTCAAGGTATTTGTAATGCTGTTGGCATGGCAATAGCTGAAAGAACTTTAGCTGCCCAATTCAACCAGCCAGGACATTCAATAGTTGATCATTACACGTATGCTTTTATGGGCGATGGCTGTCTTATGGAGGGACTATCGCATGAATCTTGCGCAATGGCAGGCACACTTGGCCTTGGCAAATTAATAGCTTTTTGGGATGATAATGACATTTCAATAGATGGCCACATAGGCGACTGGATGGAAAAAGGTGCTCCAGCCCGGTTTAAATCTTACAATTGGCATGTTATATCTGACGTTGATGGTCATGATCCAGAAGCTATCAATGCTGCTATTGTTGAGGCAAAAGCAATGAATGATAGACCCTCTTTAATTTGTACTCGGACTGTAATAGGTTTTGGGTCTCCTAATCTTGCGGGTTCTCATAATTGCCATGGCGCTCCTTTGGGTGATGAGGAAATCGAAAAAACACGTAAAAATCTTGATTGGGGTTATGGCCCATTCGAAATTCCTGAAGACGTTTATGAAGGCTGGAATCATGAAACTGAGGGTGCTGAAGTGGAAGAAGAGTGGAATGAAAAATTTAGGGCGTATAGTGCCTCGTTTCCAGTTGAAGCTGCCGAATTTATTCGTCGAATGTCCGGAGAGCTCCCAGATAACTTCGTCTCAAAAATGGATGAATATATTGCAAAGACGCAAAAGGATATGCCTAATATTGCCTCACGTAAAGCATCTCAAAATGCAATTGAAGCTATGGGTCCAATTGTTCCAGAGCTATTTGGAGGTTCTGCTGACCTTACTGGGTCAAACCTTACTAACTGGTCGGGAAGCGTTGTAGTTAATGATAAAAATGCTAATGGAAACTATATCTCTTGGGGAGTTCGTGAGTTTGGTATGGCGGCAATGATGAATGGCATGGTTTTGCATAGTGGATTTAAGGTCTATGGAGCAACTTTTTTAATGTTCATGGAATACATGAGAAATGCGCTTCGAATGTCAGCCATGATGAAGATTGGAACAATCTTTGTCTACACGCATGACTCAATAGGCTTAGGCGAGGATGGTCCAACGCATCAGGCGGTTGAACAGATAGCCTCTATGCGAGTTATTCCTGACTTTCAAACTTGGAGAGCATGTGATGCAATAGAGTCCGCAGTGTCCTGGAAGATGGCTATGCTTAGGGGAGATGCTCCCTCTGCACTAATATTTTCTAGGCAAAACTTGACTCCAATGGAGCGAACAAGTGAACAGGTTAAAAATATTGAGAGAGGTGGGTATATTCTAAGAGATTGTGATGGTACAGCTGAAATAATTTTAATTGCAACAGGCTCAGAAGTTTCCTTGGCAATCGAATCTGCTGAAGCTATGATTGATAAAAAAGTTCGAGTTGTCTCAATGCCCTCAACAGACGTCTTTGATGACCAGGATCAGGGCTATAGAGATTTGGTATTAACGCCTCAAGTAAAGCGAGTTGCTATTGAGGCTGGCGTTGCAGATTCATGGCATAAATATGTTGGTCTTGAAGGTGGAATCGTTGCGATGGAAACATATGGTGAGTCAGCCCCAGCTGGTGAATTATTTAAGCATTTTGGTTTTACTGTGGATAATGTTATTTCCACTGTAAATAAGGTTTTAGATTAATTTTTTATAGGAGTTTTAAGATGACAATAAAAGTAGGTATTAATGGTTTTGGGCGAATTGGTAGAATGGTTTTCCGTGCAATCGATAAAGACTTTGATAATTTAGAGGTTGTTGGAGTTAACGACTTGCTTGATAATGATTACCTTGCTTATATGCTGAAGTACGACTCAGTGCATGGAAGGTTTTCTAAAGATGTTGAGGTTGACGGCAATAACTTTGTAATTGATGGAAAAAAAATTCGTATCACTGCAGAGCGTAATCCTGCTGACTTAAAGTGGGGGGATATTGGCGCAGACTTAGTTATTGATTGTACTGGTTTTTTCTTAACTACTGAGTTGTGTCGAGCGCATATTGCTGCTGGTGCTAAAAAAGTATTACAATCTGCACCTTCAAAAGACGACACACCAATGTTTGTGTATGGTGTTAACCATGATTCATATGATGGTCAGTCCATAATTTCAGCGGCTTCTTGCACAACAAACTGCTTGGCACCAATTGCCAAAGTTCTTAATGATGAGTGGGGAATTAAAAGAGGTCTTATGACTACAGTTCATGCTGCAACAGCAACTCAAAAAGCTGTTGATAGTCCTTCTATGAAAGACTGGAGGGGTGGTAGAGGTATATTAGAAAACATTATTCCTGCATCAACTGGGGCTGCTAAGGCTTTAGGAAAAGTACTTCCTGAGCTTAATGGAAAATTAACTGGAATGGCTTTTAGGGTGCCAACTTCTGATGTTTCAGTTGTTGATTTGACAGCTGAACTAAATAATGATTCTGATTATGAGGCAATTTGTGCTGCAATGAAATCAGCTTCTAACGGTCCAATGAAAGGTGTGTTAGGCTATACAGATGAAAAAGTCGTGTCAACAGACTTTGTAGGGAGTACTTATGCTTCGATCTTTGATGCTGAGGCGGGTATGTCAATGGACTCTACATTTGTTAAAATTGTCTCTTGGTATGATAATGAATATAGTTATACATGTAACTTATTGCGTCTAGCTGGACACATCACGCAATAGTTTTAACTTGGGGTATTTAATGAACTTACTGAAAATGACAGATCTCGACCTAAGTGGCAAGAGGGTCTTAATTAGGCAGGATTTAAATGTTCCTATCAAAGACGGTGAGATAACAAGTGATAAGCGCATCTTGGCATCACTTCCAACTATTACTCATGCGATTAATGCTGGTGCAAAAATAATGATAATGTCTCATCTTGGAAGACCTAATGCAGGCGAATATGATGAAAAATATTCATTGAAGCCAGTTGCAGAGCATCTTTCTTCTTTATTAAGCCAATCTGTAACACTTAAGTCTAACTGGCTTGAAGGTTTTGAAATGAGAGATGGAGAGGTCGCTCTTTTTGAAAATGTTAGATTCATTGAGGGGGAAAAGGAAAACGATGAAGAATTATCAAAACAAATGGCATCCCTTTGTGACATTTGCGTTCAAGATGCTTTTGGGTCTTCGCATAGAGCACATGCTTCAACTTATGGTGTTACTCAATTCGCACCCATTGCTTGTGCAGGACCGTTGCTTATTGGAGAGTTAGAGTCTCTTGGAAAGGCGCTTGAAAACCCTAAAAGACCAATGGTAGCAGTAGTTGGAGGGTCAAAAGTATCAACTAAGCTTACGGTACTAGACTCACTCTCAAAGATTGTTGATCAGTTGGTTGTAGGCGGAGGGATTGCAAACACATTTATTGCAGCCCAAGACCTCAGTGTTGGTCAGTCTTTGTGTGAGCATGACTTGATTCCAACCGCGCAAGCATTAATGGAGAATTGTAATATCCCAGTCCCTACTGACGTAATTTGTGGAAAAGAGTTTTCTGAGTTTGCAACTGCAGAAACAAAAAGCTCAAGTGCTATTGCTACAGATGATATGATTTTTGATATTGGCCCAAACTCAGTTTTAGAGTTATGTGAAATCATGAAAAGTGCAGGAACAATTATATGGAATGGACCAATTGGTGTATTTGAGTTTGATCAATTTGCAAGTGGTACAGAAAAAATTGCACAAGCGATTGCTGATTCTGAGGCTTTTACAATTGCAGGTGGTGGTGACACTTTGGCGGCAATTGAAAAATTCAATATTGAAAAACAAATATCCTATATTTCGACTGGTGGCGGGGCATTTTTGGAGTTTTTAGAAGGTAATAAGCTTCCTGTTGTTGAAATTTTAGAGAAAAGAATGCAGGAGCAAAATAATCAATAGACGCACAAAAATTTTAGCAACTCTTGGACCATCTACTGATGATCCTAAGGTTTTAAAAGGAATATTAGATGCTGGCGTGAACGTTGTACGAATTAATTTTTCGCATAATAATGAAAAAGAGCATCTAGAGCGAATTGCCCAAGTCAGAAAATACGAAAAAGAGAATGATAGCTTTGTTGCAGTTTTGATGGATTTACAGGGCCCAAAAATTAGAATAGCTTCTTTTGTTAATGACAAGATAAACCTAAGTAAAGGTGATCAATTTGCACTTGATGCAACACTTTCAGAAAAAGAAGGAAACCAAGGTGTTGTTGGAATTGCTTACAAAGAGCTTCCAAATGATTTAAAAGCTGGAAACACATTGCTCTTAGATGACGGAAAAATTATTCTAAAGGTTATTAAAATTGAAAAATTAAAAATATTCACTGAAGTTATTCAGGGTGGTATTTTATCAAATAACAAGGGGATAAATTTACGTGGGGGTGGTTTAAGTGCTAATGCCCTAACAGAAAAAGATAAAAAAGACATTCTAATTGCAGCTAAAGCTGATGCAGACTATGTTGCTATCTCTTTTCCAATTCATGCGGACGATGTTCGTGAGACTAAAAGACTTTTAAATGAAGCTGGATCAAGCGCAAGCGTAATTGCAAAAATTGAACGAGCTGAAGCCCTTCAAGAGGATGTTATTACAGAAATCATTCAAGAGTCAGCTGGGATTATGGTTGCGCGCGGCGACTTGGGTGTTGAGATAGGTGATCCTCAGTTGCCAGCGCAACAAAAACGCTTGATTTTATTAGCCAGAGCAAATGACCGATTTGTTATAACAGCAACTCAAATGCTTGAGTCTATGATTACGAGTCCAATCCCTACTAGAGCAGAAGTGTTTGATGTTGCTAATGCTGTCTTGGATGGAACTGATGCAGTGATGCTTTCTGCAGAAACCGCAGTAGGTGAGTATCCTATCGAAGCTGTAAAAACAATGAATGATGTTTGTCTAGAAACTGAAAAAAGCCCAACTGCAAAAGTTTCTCATCACCGCCTTCATGAGAATTTTGAAGGCATTGATGAAACAATAGCACTTAGCTCAATGTATGCTGCAAATCATTTGGGAGCAAAGGTGGTTGCTACTTTAACCCAAACTGGAAAAACAGCACTTTGGATGTCGAGAATTAGTTCAAATATTGCGATTTTTGCAATGTCTGATAACTATAAAACTTTGAAAAAAGTTACGATCTATAGAGGCGTCTATCCATGTTTTATAGATAAAACGAGTGCTGATGATTGGAGCGATGTAAACGCACATGTGATAGAAAATCTTGAACTTAAATCCCAAGTTCAAAAAGGTGATATTGTTATTGTTACAAAGGGAATGCATAAAGACAAGTCAGGCGGTACAAACCTGATGAAAATTTTGCGTGTAGGTGATGGAAATTATTAAAAAAACTAAAAGGTGAAAGCTATGATAAACAATCATGAAGAATTAAGACAAACTGCAAATCAATTGGCATCTAGAGGAAAAGGACTTCTTGCAGTTGATGAGTCGACTCCAACAATAGGCAAGCGTCTTGCTGGCATCAGTATGGAAAATACAGAGGAAAATCGTCAAGCCTATCGTGGCATGCTTTTTACTGCAGAAGGTATTGGTGAGTTTATTAGTGGCGTCATTCTTTTTGAAGAAACACTTTATCAAAACCATCTTGATGGCGAAACTATGGTTTCAAAAATTAATAAGCTAGGCATCATTCCAGGTATCAAGGTAGACAAGGGGTTGAGTCCACTAGCTGGTGGGCATGAGCTAGAAACTTGGTGCAAAGGACTAGAGGGGCTTGCTGAGAGGACTGCTGAATATTATAAGCAAGGCGCTCGATTTGCAAAATGGCGAGCTGTATTGCAAATTACATCTGATGGTTGTCCGACAGATCTGGCAATCAGAGAAAATGCTTGGGGGCTTGCAAGATATGCAAAAATTTGTCAAGAGTCTGGACTCGTTCCAATTATTGAGCCAGAAATTCTAATGGATGGCGTTCACACAATTGAAAAAACTTCAGAAGCCCAAGAGAAAATATTAATTGAAGTTTACAAAGCCTGTGCAGAAAATAACGTTTTTTTAGAAGGCACTTTATTAAAACCTTCGATGACAGTTTCAGGTGCAAATAATCCAAATAAAGCGAGCTCAGAAGAAGTAGCTAAGTTGACAGTTCGCACAATGAATCGCTGCGTTCCTGCAGCTGTTCCTGGAATCATGTTTCTTTCAGGTGGTTTAACTGAAGAAGACGCCTCTGTATACTTAAATACCATGAACAGTATTGAAAATAAGAGCACTACAAGTTTAACATTTTCATATGGAAGGGCATTACAGCAGTCATGCTTACAAGCCTGGAAAGGGGTTGACATTAAAGCAGGCCAAAAGGCATTAATGGCAAGATGCCAAGCTAACTCTGAAGCATCTACTGGAGATTATGTTGCAGGTTCGCAGCCATCTTCTCAAGATACATTGTTTGAAGCTGGCTATAAATACTAGTCGATAGGTCTTTTTAGCAGGATTTTACTTACTATTTTAGTTTAAAGCTAAAAGCGTATAATGAAAGGCTCGAAATTTTTCGGGCCTTTTTTATTGAGAAAAATGAATAAAAGTAAATATTATCCTGTAATTGTTGTTGGAGGTGGGCATGCCGGGACCGAGGCTGCCCTTGCATCAGCCAGAATGGGTGTTGATACATTGCTCATCACTCATAATGTTGAAACATTAGGACAAATGAGTTGTAACCCTGCTATTGGCGGAATTGGAAAAGGACATCTTGTAAAAGAGATAGATGCGATGGGCGGAATAATGGCGAAAGCTATTGATTTATCAGGCATCCAGTTTCGAACACTTAACGCATCTAAAGGTCCAGCAGTAAGAGCTACAAGAGCCCAAGCAGATAGAATATTGTATAAGGCTGCTATAAGAAGTAAGATTGAGAATCAGAAAAATTTAAGTTTATTTCAGCAGCCAGTTGATGACTTAATTATTGAGAATGATAGAGTAAAGGGTGTTGTAACTCAAATGGGACTTGAATTTTTTGCAGACAAGGTTATCTTAACTTCAGGAACATTTTTAGGTGGAATAATACATATTGGTAAACAAAATTACCAGGGTGGAAGAGCTGGTGATGCACCTGCCAATGTTTTATCTGAAAGATTGCGTTCTTATGACTTAGGGGTCGGAAGATTAAAGACAGGAACACCTCCTCGCCTTGATGGCAGAACAATTAACTTTAATGTGCTTCAAAAGCAAGAGGGCGATATTCCATTGCCAAGTTTTTCATTTATGGGAAAGCCAACAGATCATCCCCAACAAATCCCATGTTATATTACTCACACAAATTCCAAAACGCATGAATACATTGTAAATGGCCTAAAAGACTCACCACTCTATAGTGGAAAAATTGAAGGCGTCGGACCTCGATATTGTCCTTCTATCGAAGATAAGGTTGTCAGGTTTTCTGAAAGGGACTCACACCAAATATTTGTTGAACCTGAGGGCTTGACAACTCATGAAGTTTATCCAAATGGTATCTCGACCTCATTGGCTTATGAAGTCCAAGAAGATTTTGTAAATTCTATTAAAGGTTTTGAGGACGCAAAAATCATTCGACCAGGATATGCCATTGAGTATGATTTTTTTGATCCTCGAGGTTTAAAGCAAACCCTTGAGGTTAAAAAAATATCTGGTCTATTTTTTGCAGGACAGATTAATGGTACTACTGGTTATGAAGAAGCAGCTGCACAAGGGCTATTGGCAGGAATTAATGCGGCTTTACAGGTCCAAGAAAAAGCCTCTTGGACGCCTAAGCGTGACGAGTCTTATATTGGCGTTATGGTGGATGATTTAACTACTAAGGGTGCAACAGAGCCTTATCGAATGTTTACTTCTCGAGCCGAATATCGACTTTTGCTCCGAGAAGACAATGCTGATGAAAGACTAACCCCTCAAGCTAGAAAAATGGGCCTAATTAGTGATCATCGTTGGGGTTCTTTCAACGGTAAATACGAACAAGTTGCGACTGAAAAAAAGCGATTAAAAAGTGTTTGGATTCAGTCTGGAGATATGCAAGCTGAAAAAGTTTTGGGCATAAAGCTTAGTCATGAGTATAGCTTAGAGGCCTTACTAAAAAGACCAAATATCAACTATAAGTTACTTAGTAAAGTTGAAAATGCTAAACCATTTCTAGAAGATAGGGTGATTATAGAGCAGGTGGAAAACCAAATTAAATACGAAGGCTACATTAAAAGACAATTAGATGAAATTGAAAAGTATCGGAAGAATGAAAACACTAAGCTTTCATTAGACATTGACTATAGTCAAATTAAGGCCTTATCAAACGAAGTAAGACAAAGACTGAATGAGCATAAACCTGAAACAATTGGACAAGCAAGTAGGATTCAGGGCGTGACTCCTGCATCAATCTCTATTTTGTTAGTTTTTTTAAAAACCTATAAAACTATTTCATGAATGAGAATCAGAGGCTGCTCAGTGATGGGGCAGAGTCTATGAATATTGCTCTTTCAGAATATCAAGTTGAGCAACTACTTAAATTTCACTCACTAATCATTAAGTGGAATAAGGTATACAATTTAAGCGCAATACGTGATCCAATAGAGTCTATAAAAAAACATTTTTTGGACAGTTTATCTATACTAAGTTTTATAAGGCCAGAATTATTGCTCGATGTGGGTTCGGGCGCTGGACTTCCTGGAATCATCATTGCAATTATGAAGCCAAACACTTCAGTTTTTGTAATCGATAGTGTCGGTAAGAAATGTCGATTTATGCAAACTGTAAAAACAGAACTTTCTTTAAATAATCTATCAGTAATTAATAGCAGAGTTGAGTCATATGATTATCATAAGACTTTTCCTCAAATAGTTTCTAGAGCTTTTTCAAATGTAGCAGATACTATTGAAAAAACGAAACATTTAATTTCTTCTGATGGCCGATATTTATTGATGAAAGGAGACAATATAGAGACAGAAGAAATAAAACTATTAAAAACAGAAGTGCATATTCTCAAAGTTCCATACGTATCAGATAATCGTTCACTTTTAGAAATTCAGTTATAATTTTTTTACTATGAAAATAATAGACTCACATTGCCATATAGATCGAGTGGATTTAGATTCCTTTGGAGGAAGTATTGAGTCAATGTTAAAGCATGCCAGTGAGTTCTCTGTTGACGAGTTTTTGTGTGTTTGTATTGATTTGGAACATTTTGATCAGGTGCATGATCTTGCCCTATCTTATCCAAATATATATTCTTCAGTAGGAGTTCATCCTACTGAAACTAATTGTAAGGACCCAAGTGTTGATGAGTTATTAGTTTATGCAAAGAGTGATAGAGTTATAGCTATTGGTGAAACAGGATTAGACTACTTTCATGTAAAGAAAGATGATGCAGATTGGCAAAGAGATCGTTTTCGACGTCATATTAATGCATCCAATATTTCAGAAAAACCAATGATTATTCATACCAGGGAAGCCAAGGAAGATACGATAAAAATACTCAATGAAGAAAAAGCTGAGGCGGGTGTAATGCATTGTTTTTCTGAAGATTGGGATACTGCAAAAGCAGCTTTAGATCTAGGTTTCTATATATCTTTTTCAGGTATTTTGACATTCAATAGTGCAAAAGATTTACGAGAAGTTGCTAAAAAAGTTCCTGCTGATCGTCTTTTGGTTGAGACTGACTCTCCTTATCTGACTCCTACACCTTTTAGAGGGAGGCCAAATAGTCCAGCCTATACTTACTATGTAGTAGAAAAGCTTGCTGAAATTCGTAATACCACCATCGAAGAGATTGCAGAGACAACTTCAAAAAACTTTTATAGCCTATTTTTTCATTAATAGATGACTGATTATGATGAGCCAAGATTTATAGAGGTTGACGAGTTTTCGATTGGTCAGCGCCTCGATAATTATTTGATTAAACGACTTAAAGGTGTTCCCAAATCACGTATTTATAGAATTATTCGAAAGGGTGAGGTAAGGGTAAATAAAGGCAGAAAAAAGGCTGACTATAAGTTATTACCTGAAGATGTAATCCGAATTCCTCCAATACGTACATCTTCCGAAAAAGAAGTTAAGCCCTCTGAAAACCTAATTAAGGTTCTTAATAAGTCGATATTATATGAAGATAAAGGGCTGATGGTTATTAATAAATTTCATGGAATGGCTGTTCATGGAGGAAGTGGAGTCAGTATAGGAATTATTGAAGCTCTTAAGAGTGAATATAAAGAACCTATTGAGCTTGTTCATAGGCTTGACAGAGCAACATCAGGCTGCTTAATTTTAGCGAAAAAAAGATCAGCCTTAAAAGCTTTGCATGACCAATTATTTCATCACCAATTAGAAAAACGTTATACAGCTCTGTTAAAAGATAGTTGGAGCAAAAAAAGACACACTATTGATGCGCCAATTTATCAAAATTCTAGACAAAGTATTGTTGACTCAAAAGGGAAAGAGTCAGTTAGTCATTTTCATCCGATTAAAAATTATGATTCAGATGGTATTAGCGCCTCTTTAGTTGAGGTAGCTATAGAAACTGGACGCACTCATCAAATTAGAGTTCATGCACAATATGCAGGACATCATGTTGCTCAGGATGATAAATACGGCGACACTATGTTTGATAAAAAAATGAAGGAAAAAGGGCTTAACCGACTATTTCTGCATGCAAAATCTGTAACATTTACAAACCCAACATCTGGTGAGATACAAAAAGTAACAGCACCTTTGCCAGAGGATCTTGAGTCTTTTTTAGCTAAGCTATGAATGTTTATATTAGATTAATGCGTCTAAATAGGCCTATTGGTATATATTTGCTTTTATGGCCAACCTACTGGGCATTATTTTTAAGTGCAGGAGGGTGGCCAGATTTTGACTTGTTGATCATATTTACTTTAGGTGTTTTAGTAATGAGAAGTGCTGGATGCGTAATCAATGACTATGCAGATCGCAAGATCGACCAGCACATAACTCGCACCAAAGGGCGCCCTATTATTACAGGGGAGGTGACACCTAAGGCTGCTCTTTGGCTATTTGTCTTACTATTATTGATAGCTTTTGCTTTGGTTCTACTCACTAACACATTAACAATACAGCTTTCTCTTGTGGCTTTAGCTCTCGCAACAATATATCCATTTACAAAACGATGGACACACATGCCACAATTAGTTTTAGGAGCTGCATTTGGTATGAGTGTTCTAATGGCGTTTAGCGCACAAACTGGTGCTATTCCAAGCTCTGCTTTTTGGATTTTTCTTGCAACAGTCGTCTGGACTTTAATTTATGACACCTTTTATGCAATGGCAGATAGAGATGAAGATATTGTTGTTGGGGTTAAGTCAACGGCTATTTTTTTTGAGAAGTATGACCAAATTTTTATAACTTTCCTTCAAATTCTTCTACTTATTTTGCTATTATTAATTGGAAAAATATTCGATTTAAAGTCCATTTATGACCTTTCTTTGATTATTATTTTAACTTTTATGATTTATCATCAGTTTTTGATGAGAAAGCGACAAAAAACGCTCTATTTAAAAGCATTTATTAATAATAATTACATTGGTATGACAGTGTTTATAGGCATATTTTTATCCACTGTGATGTAGCTTTAAATTTGTTGTTTTTTCACAACATTAATCCTATTTTTGGCAATTTTTAAGTGTTTTTAGGTATTTTTTCATCAAGA
>TARA_B110000305_G_scaffold2114_2_pt1 | contig 13486 bp, 8 predicted proteins | sample TARA_B110000305 | Tara Oceans TARA_B110000305 (sample SAMEA4397930) | marine metagenome | biome: Polar Biome; feature: [SRF] surface water layer (ENVO:00010504); material: water (ENVO:00002006), including particulate matter (ENVO:01000060) such as... | depth 5 m | reverse complement strand
TTGGGCTCCATCATATTGTTTCTTCCATCGATGGTAGGTCGCCTCGCTTACTTCGAACTGACGGCCCACTTCGCCGATTTCAAAGGCTGTGGAATAAAACTCAACAACCCTTGGGCCTTCGGCAGCGATGACTGCGAACTTCCGGGTTGAAACCGCCCTCTCTCGCGGCAGACCTCGTAGAAAACAGCTCCAAGAAAATCGAGCTCTACGCCAAATAAGGCACCGCCACTTCGTGAATCCGCATCCTTGCGGTAAGGCGAATTACCTTGTAACATTTTCTTAGTGTTAGAGCAGAAAAGAGACGCTGACATCCAAAATAGCGAGATCTCCAGACGCGTCATGAAAGGTGCTCTCGCCATTCAAGACCGCTTTGCCACCGAGCCTGTTTTCGCCAAAACTAGAAAAGGTTACGTCAAAAGCGCAGGCACTAAGGGCAACGCCCTTACACCCCCCTCCCGCCAAAAGAAAATTCCTAGCAGTCATTTGCTGCCGGATACCATGATCGCCTCTCCCGTAACACTATCTGCCGTCGATACGGTGAACTCTGTCCATGTCGTCAATTCTTAAACCCGCCCCGCCCGCACCCGCATTGCCTGCCGAGCAGGTTGACTCGGAATACCGCCGTCACCGCCGGAATGTTTTTGTCGGCATCTTCATCGGCTATGCGGCGTATTATCTGGTGCGTAAGAATTTTGCGCTCGCGATTCCCGACATTCTCGACGAGTACCCGCAATATTCCAAGGCGGCTCTCGGCTCCGCGATGACCGGACTTTCGATTGCCTACGGTGTCTCGAAATTTGTCATGGGATCTGTGTCGGACCGCAGCAACCCGCGCTGGTTCATGACGTTGGGGCTGCTACTTTCCTGCGCCATCGCGCTCGTCTTTGGTTCGGTCAAGGCGATCTACGGTTCGCTCGTACTTATTGTCGGGTTGCAGGTGCTCAACGGTTGGGTGCAAGGCATGGGATGGCCGCCCTGTGGCAAGACGATGGTGCACTGGTTCAGCGCCAGTGAACGGGGTCGGACGGTGGCATTTTGGAACATCGCGCACAATATTGGTGCCGGGATTATGGCGACTCTCGCCTTGCTTGGCGTTTGGCTGTTTAACGACTGGGGTGCGAAATTCTATTTTAACGCCGCCTGGGCTGCGCTCGGGGCAGGGGTGATTTGGATACTGCTGCGGGACACGCCGCAGAGTTGCGGTCTCCCACCGGTGGAGGTTCACAAGAATGATTACCCGCCCGACTATTCGGCGGCGGATGAACGGACGTTCACGTTCCGGGAAATTTTCTTCGGCCATATCTTTAACAATAAATTTCTGTGGGCCATTGCGGTGGCCAACGCCTTCGTCTATTTCGTCCGTTACGGGGTGGTTGACTGGATTCCGACCTATTTGCAGACCGCGAAGGGTTTTTCCTTCAAGGACTCTAGTCTGGCGTGGTCGCTCTTTGAATTCGCCGCCATTCCCGGTACAATTCTGTGTGGCTGGATGTCGGACAAGGTGTTCAATGGCCGACGCGCCTCGGCCACTATCCTCTTTATGGGATTCACCCTGATCGGTCTCGTGATCTATGGGTTGAACCGCCAAGGGCCTTTATGGATCGACTACACTGCACTCGTCATCATCGGGTTCTTTGTCTATGGCCCGATCATGATTATCGGCCTGCACGCACTCGAGCTTGTGCCGAAGAAGGCGGCGGGCACAGCGGCGGGATTCACGGGGTTCTTTGGGTATGTGTTCGGCTCGGCCATCGCCGGCAGCGGGGTGGGCTGGATTGCCGATCACTGGGGCTGGGGCGGGGTGTTCGGCACGATGATCGGGTGTTGCTTGCTGACAATTGTCTTTAGTGCGCTCACCCTGGGTCACAAGCCGACCAGAAACTCGACTCCGGAATGAAACATATTCTTCTCTATTTTGCCCTCTTCCTGCCGCTTTTGGGCAGGGAGTCCCCGCCTATTGTCATCGCCCATCGCGGGGCCAGCGGCTACCTGCCGGAACACACGCTGGCGGCGAAGGCGATGGCGCACGCGCAGGGAGCGGAATTCCTCGAACAGGATATCGTGCTGACGAAAGACGATGTTCCGGTGGTGCTGCACGACATTCACCTGGATACGACCACGGACGTTGCAACGTGCTTTCCGGAGCGCAAACGCGCAGATGGGCGTTACTATACGCTGGATTTCACGGTTGCTGAGCTCAAACAGCTTCGAGTGACCGAGCGATTCAACGCGAAAACCAGCCAGGCGGTCTATCCGAATCGCTTTCCGGTAGGTGGAGCGCCATTCCAAATTTCCACTTTGGAGGAGGAGCTGAAATTCATCCAGGGACTCAACAAATCCAGCGGTCGAGTCGCCGGTATTTACCCGGAGATCAAGCAACCCGCATGGCATCGTAAACAAGGCCACGACATCAGCAGTATCGTGATCTCGATCCTTCGGCGCTGCGGTTACGTCACGAGAGAAGATCCGTGCTGGCTGCAATGTTTTGAATTTGAGGAGGTGAAACGGCTGCGCACCGAACTTGATTGGGAGGGGCGCCTTCTGCTCCTCGGCGACGAATTTCTGCTTCCCAAAGGATTGACCAAAGTAGCGAAATTCGCCGACGGCATTGGCCCGCCCATCAGCAGCGTGATCTCCGGCAAGAACCCGGCCGACCGACGGGTGACCGATCTTGTTAAAAACGCCCATGCCATCGACCTGGTGGTTCATCCGTATACCTTGCGGGTGGATGAGCTGCCCGGAGTTGCCAGGTCTGTTGATGATTTATTGAGCCTGCTTTTCACTGAAGCCGGGGTGGACGGTTTGTTCACTGACTTTCCCGATGTGGTGGTGAAGTGGTTGGAGCAGTCGGACGAATGATTCCGTTCCAAATCTTGAAGCTCAGCATCGTGCGGAAGAATAAGATTTCGGTTCCGTTACGGAAAAAGTGCCAGCCCCAAGGTCCAATTTTCAATCAATATTCTGAGGAAAATATGGAAGCGATCCGTGGGGTCTGGGTGGCTGCACTTGTTGCCGTTTAATTTTGATATCATTAATGTGGTTTAGCCATCTCTCTTTTTACCCTCGAGCTTTTAGCTTCTCCCACGCAGTGCTATGGAGGGCTGCATTCGTTGGTTTCTCAATGGTTCAGTTCCTGAAACAGGCTAAATTAAGCACCCTTCATGCCACGGTTTGTTTCCGAAGTTACGAAGGTAGATCGATTGATCCAGCAAGCGATCGTGGGAGTGCTCGACCCGATCTTTTGTTGGATTAACCGAAGCGGGCGGGGTCGAGCGCGCTGAGGTCGAGAGAGGTCGACTTATTGTTTACCAGCTGAGTGACGAGGTGGCCGGTGACGGGAGCGAGCGAGAGGCCCATCATGGCATGGCCGGTGGCGATGATGATTTTTTCGTGGCCGGGTGCTTTTCCGAGGTAGGGGAGTCCATCCGGTGAGCAGGGGCGGAGGCCGACCCAGGGGGTGAGGTTATCGAAATCAGCGGGTCGAAATTCAGGATAAAAGGAGCAGAAAGATTCGATGATTCCTTGCAGCCGGGGTTTGCTGATGGAGGTGTCTTTTCCGCAAATTTCCATCGTGCCAGCGACGCGCAGTTGATCGCCCATGGGGGTGACGGCGACGCGGCCTTCTTTTAAAAGGGAGCAGAGTTCGGGGTTTCGGAGGGGTTTGGGAAGAGTGAGCGAGTAGCCCTTTCCTCCCTGCATGGGAAGCTTGAGGCCAAGATCGCGGGCGAGATTGAGCGTGGCGATTCCGCCGGCGAGAACGATGGTGTCGGCGGTGTGCTTTTCACCTGTCTTGGTGACGATGGTGGAGTCGTCGAGGTTCTCTGCCTCGGCGTCGATGAACTCACCACCTGCTTTTTTAATTCCTCGGCGGAGGGCTTGGATGAAGTCGGAGGGATCGAGGTGGCAATCTTGTGGGAACCAGACGCCACCCTTGGCGTTGATTTTAGCGTTCGGTTCGAGCTCATACAATCGGGTGAGGTTGATGACTTCGGCTTCGAGTCCGAGACGATGGGCGGACTCCGCGACTTCCGCTTCTTCGTCGAGTCCTTTCTGAGACTGGCAAAGCATGAGGAGGCCTTTGTCGACGAGTGGGAAATTTTCCTGCTCAGCGAGTTCGAGGTGGAGACGTCGGCTGAGCAGGCTGAGGTCGCGCAGAAGTTCTGCGCTGTTTTGGACGTGTTGCTGATTGGAGTGGCGCATGAAGAGCCAGATCCACCGGGCGAGGGCGGGGTCGAGGCGGGGTCGCAAAAAGAAAGGGCTCTTGGGATTGAGCATCCACTTGAGTCCTTGGGAAATGACCCCGGGAGCGGCGAGGGGGATGAAATGGCTGGGCACAATCATGCCGGCGTTACCGCTGGAGCATGAATCGGTGAGCGAGGGATCGCGCTCCATAATGCGGACGTGATGGCCGGACTTGGAGAGAGAGTATGCAATACTGAGCCCGATGACCCCTCCGCCGACGACGAGGATATTTTTCCCGGAGTCGCTCATGGTGAAATGCCGAATTTGAAGGGGTCTTCGGGATCGAGAACGAAGGTCGATTTCCCAGTAATATGGGCTTTTCCGCTAATGATGGGGGTGATCATTCCTTCTTCAGGAAGATTCAAAAACTGGCATTCGAAGACGGTGCCAATGATGCTGGCTTGTTTCCAAAGTTCTCCTTCTGCGAGCTTTCCCGAGGCGGCGAGACAGGCGAGCTTGGCGCTCGTTCCGGTGCCGCAGGGTGAGCGATCGTAGGCTCTACCGGGGCAGAGGACGAAGTTTTGGCTATCGGCATCTACTCCTTCATTCGGTGAGCCGAAGGTTTCGATGTGGTCGATGAGTTCGCCGTCGGCACCTGTGATTCCCTGTTCGATAAGCGCTTGTCCTACGGCAGAAGTGAAATGGGTGAGTGCTTCGATTTCGGAAAAGCAGACTTCGGGCCCTTGGTCTTGAATGAGGAAGAACCAGTTTCCGCCCCATGCGATGTCGCCGGTGACGAGGCCATGGCCGGGGACCTCGACCTCCTGGCTTTCGCGGAAGCGATAGGAGGGCACATTGTTAACGGTGACCGATCCATCCGCGGCTAGGGTTGCGGTGACCACTCCGGAAGGAGTTTCGATACGGTGAACTCCGACGGAAATTTCTCCGGTGTGGGCGAGTATGGCGACCACTCCGATGGTTCCGTGGAGGCAGCCGTTGAGATAGGAAACGTTGTTGAAAAAGACGACGCCGGTGACGCAGGTTTGATCGGTTGGTTTGCAAAGATAAGCGCCGACGATCGCTTCGAAGCCGCGGGGTTCGAGGATGAGGGCGCGTCGTAGCCAGTCGTGCTCACGGCTTAAAAAATCTCTTGCGGCGAGGGCCCCGGGTTCCGGTGGGGTGAGCTCGCTATCGATGACGGCACGGGTCGGTTCGCCTCCAGTGTGGGAATCGATGACGGAAATGGTCATGGCTGGGAACGTTGAAGGCTTGGTTGCGGGGCTTCCTCCTTTGTGGAGTTGAGGGGTAATCACGGATGGATGGGATAAATGGCATTAGGGGTCATCCTTCGCCCTGCGAGCCACGGCGGACTTTGGAGGGGGCTTGGTTGTTTTTTATTTGCCGTCCCAATTGGCCCACCAGTTGCGGAAGAGACGCCACTGGGTGTGGAGGAACTGCTTTTGGCTGGGGCTGAGCTGGTCGTTTCCGTAGATTTGATGCAAGTAGGCGCCGTGACCCTCGAGGACCATGAGTTCCTTGTAAAAGAGGACAAGGTCAGGGCCTTCGTCGAAGGTTGAAAGGACGGTGAGTGCTTCGGTGAGTTCGAGGGCCCAGCGTCGGTCTTGTTGATTTCCAGTTGCGGCTGATTGGCAGAGTGCGACGAAGCGGAGAATCTCTTTTGGGAGTGCATTGCCCACTCCGGTGATGGCTCCGGTGGCTCCGCAATTGACGAAGCCGTGGAAGACCTGGGTGTCGACTCCGGCCATGAGGATGACTGATTCGTCGAGTGAGGTGATGTTTTCGGCCGCGTAGCTCAGGGAGGATGCTCCTCCGAATTCCTTGAAGCCGACGAGGGATGAGAACTGCTCACGGAGAGAGAAAAAGAGATCCGCTTTTGTTTCGAAGCCGTAGTAGGGGCTGTTGTAAATGACGGCGGGAAGATCTCCTCCCGCTTCTAAAATGGCGCTGAAATGATTGCGCTGGGCGGCAGGTGCGGAGCCGCGGGAGAGGACCCGGGGAATGACCATGAGGCCGTGAGCTCCAACCTCACGGGCATGAGCGGCGTGCTCAGCTGCGATTTTGGTATTCTGGGCTCCAGTGCCGACGACGACCGGGACACCGGCTTCGACAAGACGGCGGACTCCTTCCTGGCGTTGGGCATCGGTAAGGAGGGGCCAGTCGCCCATGGAACCGCAATAGACGACGGCTCGCATTCCTTGGGAGATGAGCTCTTGTGCGGTGGCGACGAGAGCCTCGTAGTTGATCTCTCCCTGCGCATCGCAAGGAGTCATGAGAGCGGGGATGCATCCTTGAAAGATGGGCGCAGAGGAGTTGGGCATGGCGGAGAGAATGCACAAAATGCGTTCATTCGTCTTGTCTGTAATGCGAGTGTTTCCTTTTTATTTTGTCTAAAATGGCGTGTGCTGGTGCCAGCTATGCCGCGTGAATTGAATGAGTCGCTGAATCGTTCCCTGGGTGGGGACGAACTATTCGATGAGGTTCCTGACACGACCTACTTTGTTAAAGACGCCGGGGCACGTTACCATTTCGTGAATACGACCTTGGTAGGGCGCTGTGGCAAGACGCTCAAAAGTGACCTTTTGGGCAAGACAGCAGCAGAAGTTTTTCCGAGCCCACTGGGCGATGAATTTGAGGGGCAGGACCGGAGAATTCTTGAAGGGGGTGCGGCAATCCGTAGTCAGTTGGAGCTCCACATTTATCCTGATGGCCGGCAAGGATGGTGCCTGACTTGGAAGCGCGCGTTGCGAGATGAAGAAGGCGAGATTGTCGGACTCTCCGGAATTTCGAGAGACGTCGATGGCGCGAAATCGAGTCCTCTGGATTTGGAGGCGCTGGCGAAGGTCCTCAATTATATTCGGGCGCATCTTGATGGGCCTTTGCGCCTTGGTGAACTCGCTGAAGCGACCGGATTATCGACTTACCAGATCAGTCAGCGCATCGAGGGGCTTTTTGGTATTTCAACCAAGCAATACATTACGCGCTGTCGGATTGAGGCTGCTTGTCACTTGCTTGAATCAAGCGACAAGAGTCTCAGTGAGATCGCCCTTTCCTGCGGGTATAGCGATCAAAGTTCCTTCACCCGCCAGTTTGGGAAAGTTGCGGGGATGACTCCTAAAAGTTATCGCGGCCAGGCGATGAAAAGTTAAGCGCGACCCATCCTCGGATGGGCCCTTCCCTTCCCTGGCTAGGGGAGGGTCACAATTAAACGATAGAAGGTCTCAAGCTCTACTTCGGGATCAATATTGCTTAGGAGGTTCACGGTGAAGGTGCCATCTGAGTTTGGCTGAATATTTCCCTGAGGAGTGAGATCGCCGGCCGCTTCCCATGTGATGAGGTCGGTTGATTTCTCGACGCTATAGGTCAGCTCGCTGACGGGTAGACGCTGTCGGTGACTGAAGGTGAGTGCTCCTCCATTATAGTTCACGTTTGGAGTCACATCGATGCTGAGATCAGCTCCCAAGGCGTAGGCCAGAAGGTTGCTCAATCCAGTACTGCCGAACTCGGCGTCTGGATCGGCGAAGCCATTTTCGAGCATCCAGGCGGCGAAGTCGACGCTGGGTTCGATGAGCATGGCGTAGTCAAAGCTGGCTTCGAGGGACTGTTCGGTTTCGGTTGAAGCAAAGACTCCTCCGGTGGTGAAGGTGGTTCCTGGGGGCAGGGTTATTTGCTGAATCTGAGTGAGGGTTCCGTTGTCGACCGAGTAGAAGGTGAGGAGATTTTCTTTCTTCACGAGACGAAGGGTTGCGATGCCTTTCAGGAGGTCGGGGCCGCTGACCATCGTTTCTGAGACTCCGGAAGGATTCACTTTGAAGGTCGCAAGCTTGGTGCCATCTTCGATTCCCACTCCGTAGCGGTAGGAAGTTCCATTTTGGTCGGCTTCGACGAGGAGTCCGGCGTAGAAATCGCCGAACTGGGCTTTTTCCAACTTCACTTCGGTTTGGAGGGTCCAATCGCCGGAGGGAAGAGCTCGTCGGACCCAAGGGTGGAGAGAGTCATCGAGATCGATTTCATTATTTCCGACGGGATTGGCTGCGATCTTAACGCGGGCGCCGAAGACAAGGTCGGAGCTTCCGTCGCTTTCGTTATGGACCTCGGCTGCGAAGACATTGGTGCCTTGTAAGAGGGAACTTGAAACGTCGAGGGTAAGGACTCCCTCTTCCACGATATCTTCAAGCGGAAGCTTGTCGCCTTCGGTGTTTGAATCGATGACGCCATCTGGAAGGCGGATGCTTCCGATTACCTGGCCGTTGAGATAATAGCGGACGCCGTCATCGACAAGGTGATCGATCATGAGTTGGGCTCCGATGGGATCGCCTGTGAATTCGAATTCGGTGCGGAAGTAGTAGGTCACGAGACCGGCATTCCGATCTCTCCGCAAGTTATTGGTTTGCAGGCCTGGAATTTTTGGATCTATTATGGGAATAATCTCACCGAAGCCAAGGAAGCCGGGGCCGGACCGCCATAGGGAGTCATCATAAGCGGGTTGCGCGAAGATGCCCGTCAGCTCGTCGTTGGAGTCGTCATATTTCCATACGTCGCCGAAGTCGATATACTGAACGGCGGGCGGAAGAGTGAGTGAGGGGAGTCCGAGGGGAGTTGTGCTCACCGGAATATGGATGGTGAGTCGACCTTCGTTATCCTGCAACGAGTAGTAAGGGTCACTCGGAGAATTGCCGTGCTTGTCCGTCTTGAAGGGACTCCAAACAGATTCGAGTTCGGGATTTCCAAAGGTGGAAAATTGGTCAGCGCGATAAGCGGAAACGCCGAGGGTTTTGGTGCTCGTGTTTGCGTTGTTATCGGTCGTGCTGGCAGTCACGAGATAGAAGCCCGGGGTGTTGAAGGCGATGCTGGCGCTATTTACTCCAGCGGTCACTTGCGCGCCTGTGTCGGGAGTCACCTTCCAAGTCACGGTGAGCAAATCACCTTCGGGGTCAAAGCTGTTTGAGGCATCGAGATCGAGCGTTTCAGCAAGGCTCACATTGAGAGACTTTGGGGTGGCGTTGATCACGAGAACTGGTGCGGCGTTGTTGCTCTTGGTGATGGTGAAGGCGAGTTGCTTTACGATATTTCCATCGTGATCGAGTCCCTCGACGGCGAGGGAGTTGGATCCTTGCACAAGCGGGATGTTGGTCAGCTCCCAGGTGGTGGTGTCGGTCCACGTGAAGGAAGTGCCCGCAGCATCTACCACGCGCACCTTGAAGACGGTGGGTGGGGCGGTTCCAGCGAGGGTGAAGAGATCATCCGTGGTGGCGGCATTGCTGGTGGTGACGGCGAAGGTGGTGTTCGCGGTGGTGTTGCCGATGAAATTGCGAGCAATGTTTTCCCGGTTGTTGAACCAGTTCGTGTAGTGGGAAATGGGCATGATGACCCCGGTGCCCGAAACGGAATCGGATTCAGCCTGCATCCAAGCCTGGGTCCGGGCGGAGCCCTTGGTGTGCTCGTTGAGAAGCTTGGTCATGTAGTAATTCATGAACCGCTTGACGTGGGGTTCCCTAAAGTAGGTGCTGACTCCTGTTCTGCCTCCGATGATGGCTTGGCCAATGTTTTCGAAAACACGGTCACCGTCCCAATGGATAAGCATCCAGCCTTTACCCTCTTTCGGACGGAACATGTAGGCGTTCTTTCCACGATTCACGGTGATGGTGTCCCAGTCAGCATCGTATCCACGAACAACGGCATTGAGGGCCATCATGTTGGCGTCGGCCATGCGGTCTAGCGTCTCTGCGTCGTAATCTCTGCTGGCGATCACACGGGTGAATTCGATGAAGTTGCTGAAGTCGTGATCTGACTCACGGGAGCGCATGATCCACTCGCTTTGATAAGCGGTGGGATTGTCGGTGCCCTTGTAGGACCAGTCGGCATTGCGGCTTTGGCGAGAATCTCCATTGTCGCTGGTGAAGCGCCATTCGTCGTCGATTCGTAGGAGAGTGCCATCGCTCCCTCCGGGGAAGTTACGATTCATGAAGTCGTTGGAAATGGGCTCGTGATTTTCGCGGAGCTTGAAGGCATCGTCATTGACGACCGAGTGAACGAATTCCATTTCGTTGATGGGATGACCCAGCTGATAGAGGAAGTAGCGAGCGATGCGATCATCGTAGTAGCGTGGCGTTCCACTCCCTTGTGATGTTCCCGAGGCGTCGATGACACTTCGGCGGCGATTGCGGAAAAGACGATCACCCGGGAGCTTCCACTTACCGTGGTCGATCGCGGAGTTGGTGGCGCGGGTGAAGGGGCTTCCGCTTTTGCGGATCTCTGCGTTGTAGAAAATTTCGCTCTCGTTTGCGATGAAGGTGGCATTGAAGAAGTGGTTCGACATGCGCGGGAATTTGTAATCAAAGGCAGCGCCTCCGCCGGTGCCGGTGTTGAGAGCACGTCGGTCGTAGTTCGAGACAATGAAGCGCTCACGAAGGAGTTTGTCGGGCATGTCGCGTCCGTCGACAATCCACATTGCAGGTCGGTCCGGACCGTAGCGGGGCTGGAAGGTGGTGGTCGATCCAGACTTCGCTTCCACGTAGAATTGGATGATATCTCCTTGGTTGGTGAAGTTGTTGACGGCGGTGCTGAAGAGGCCTGATCCGTCGTTTGACAGGGTGCGGCGGACCCAAGTGCCATTGCCATTGTCGTTGGAGATGCGGTAGACAAGCTCCGCGGAAGAAAGAGCATCGGCGGAATCAATACGCGCACTCACGGTGACCGGAGTAGCGGTGCCCGGAACGGCGGGGCTGTGGATGACGCCGGTGACAGTGGGAGCGGCGCTAGCCAAGGAGACCGAGTTGGCTGCTCCCGGGGTTCCCAGATTTGCTGGGATGGGGATCAGGAAGTTGGTGCCAAAGCCATGATCGAGGGTTTGGAAAATGATACGCGATTTGCCGCTGACCCAGCGGGCATCGAAGGACAGGGTGTAGCTATTGCCCACGATGGGAGCGGTCATATCGACCTCGGCGCGGTTGGCCTTATTGTCTCCGTGGCCATCGGCGACGAGGTTCAGTTGGCCATTGTTGAAGAAGCTGGCCCAGTGGGTGCCTTGGCAGACCCAGCCACCGCTGCTATTTTGATCAGAGGACATATTTCCTCCATTTAAAACAAGATTTGAGCCCACGCCGTCTTTTTTCACGGAGACGTTTTCAAGGATGATGTGAGAGTCACCGACCAAGTGGCTCTGAAGTTCCTGACCCGAGCTGAGGGGGAGCCATTTCGAGCGGAGGAATTCAGCGGTGTAGCTGAAGGACTGCATCGTGGATTTTTGACTTTCTTCACTATCGCCCCAGGCGGTGGAGATATTGTTGTCCATGTCAGGGTGGCGGAGCTCCATGCTGCTGCCGTCTCCATCGGCGAAATTGGGCCAGTCGCCCTCGGGCATGTAATCCACCTCGTCGACGAGGTTGCCATTCGCATCCACGATACGGAGGAGCTCGCCGCGGTCGCGGAGAGAACCACTCCAGTTACCAATCACGGGAAGAGTGCCGTGACCATCGACGAGATATTGAGCATCGGCGGCGATGACGAGATAGGCACCTGCGACTAAAGAAGTCCCAGCGGGGAAGTCAAATTTGACTCCTTTTGAGATTTTCCAGCCGCTCAGATCGACGGTTTCGCTGCCTCTGTTGTAGAGTTCGATATACTCGCCGGTTCCTTGATCGGAGGGGGCGTCATACATGATTTCATTGATGACGATATTGGTTTGTCGTGAGGCCGGATCGTTGGGAGCGTCGCGGGTGTGTCCCGTTCCGCCAAACCATTCCTGACCCACCGGATAAGACTGGAATCCTTCCTCGCCGCGGTCGCGGTCCAAGCGAGTGGCATCGATGACAGTGTTGCCTTGAATGAGGAAGAGGTCGACGTCTCCATTTTCATCAATGGGCAAAGTGACAGGGAAACTGAGGTAGCCTCCGGCGGGAATGTTTCCGGTAAGATCAACCGTGTCAGTGAGGGTGCGGTTGGGTGAGAGTTTTAAGCCTGCTGCAGAGATGGGAGAATTTCCGGGAGCATGGAGTTCGATCCAATCGATATTTCCGTCTATTCCGAAGTGGACTTCACTGATGATGAGATTTGGCAAGGCGCCGGAGGGTGGCGCGGCCGCGGTGATGCTGATATTCGCACCGAAAGCGATGTCCGAGCTGCCGGCGGCCGCGTTGTGGACCCCGACGGCGAGGACATTCATCCCTGTCTGGAGGGCGGCACTGATGTCGATGCCGGAGGCGATTTCGGCCAGGTCGTCCCATTCGCGGCCGCTGCTCGCCGTGGTATCGTAGGCGATCTCACCGTTTGGCATGTTGAAGCGGGTGATCTCCTGGCCGTTGAGGTAGACGACGAGGCCGTCGTCCAAGTGGGAATCAATGTTGATGGTAGCGCTGGAAAAGGCATTGTTGAATTGGAAATCCTGGCGCAAGTAGTAGGTGGTCCGTCCACCGGTAGTCCATGGCGTAGCAAATGGGTCAGCAGAATTTCTACCGAAAGGACCTGGGCCTTCAAGCCAGCCACTATCATCAAAATCAGGCTCCCGCCAAGTGGTGCCGCGGTCGATGTTGGTCACGTTCTGATCGTATTTCCATACCGATGTGGTCTGGAAGATCTGCGTGGTGGTGGTCGGCAGGTCGTCTTCGCTGGCAGAAGGTCTCCCCGGTGTGCCCCCAGGCGCTGCGCTGCTCATCCAGTTGCGCCACTCAGCGTTCGAGAGGTTTGGATTGATGCGGGTCAGCGTGTGGCCGGTGCCGTCTGGTGCAGCGGGCCACTTTCCGCCATCGTTGTAGTCGACGGTCGTCATCACGATTCCATTCTTGTCGCTCAAGGAGAGGGTTTCTCCGGAATTGCTGAGCGAGTTGGTGTAAGGGCCATAAACCCGCACTGCCGCCGGAATATTGGGGTAGGCCGTGCGGAGAGTGGTTTCATCAACTTCCGAGACCAAAATACGCTCAAAAGGCTTCAAAATGTGGGCGTCCGTGTCCCCAGCGTCGAAGTCAGGGAATGTGAAGGTGATTCCATCGGAGAAATACCAGTTTCCGAAATCGAAAGGAGTGCCGGTATTGTTGGTGATTTCGATGAAATCAGGCTGTCCAACCGGGGCGTTGTATTGGATTTCGGTGAAAATCACCTGCTCGGCCAGAGATGATGTGGCGAGGAATAGGGAACCGAGACAGCTGAGGAGAGCGGTCGGGGATTTGGATAAAAATGAGGTCTTCATTGCGTGTGTGTGAAAAACAGAGCCAGTAGGGGACAGCTTCCTGAGTGTGGATTCTACCACGAAAAAGGAGGACCCCAAAAGGGCAAATTCTCAAACAGACTC
>TARA_B110000305_G_C19465271_1_pt1 | contig 13546 bp, 16 predicted proteins | sample TARA_B110000305 | Tara Oceans TARA_B110000305 (sample SAMEA4397930) | marine metagenome | biome: Polar Biome; feature: [SRF] surface water layer (ENVO:00010504); material: water (ENVO:00002006), including particulate matter (ENVO:01000060) such as... | depth 5 m | reverse complement strand
ATTTATAGATCTAATAATTATATATATATTTATCAAAATGAGAATAACTGTATTTGACACAGAAACGAATGGTATTATCCCAAAAGAGTATAAATCACAGGGAAGTTTAGAAAATTTTCCTTATATGTTACAATTAGGTAGTATTACGTATGATTCTGAAACAAAAATGATTTCAAATATAATTAATACTATAATAAAGATTCCCGATTCAGTAGTTATACCTGAGAACGTATCTAATATTAATTCAATTACAAAAGAACGGACTATTAATGAAGGTGTAGATATAGAGAACGTATTGGATATATTTAATAATAATGTAAAAACATCAGATATTATAGTTGCTCATAATACAGATTTTGACATAAATATACTAAAAATGGAATGTTTAAGAAACAATAAGGTAAATGAACTTGAAGTATTATCAAGTAACAAAAAAATATTTTGTACAATGACAAACGGAACAAAAATATGTAAAATTAAAAAAGAAAACTCATTCGGTAAATATTATAAATGGCCAACTCTTGAAGAACTTCATTATTATTTATTTGGAAAGAAATTACAAAATATGCATGATGCTTATAATGATTTATTGATTTGTCTTAGATGTTATATGTATATGAATTATAAAATAGATATTATGTCAGAGAACGAGGAGATTAAAAAGGATATTTTAAAATTAATAATATAAACTAATATTATTAATATAATGAAGTCTTATTCACAACTAGGACAAGATATGGGAGTAATATCATTTTTTAATAATAAAAGTAATATGTTTTTTTTAGACATAGGTGCGAATGATGGTACAACATTATCTAATACATATGTATTAGAAAAACAATATAATTGGAAAGGAATATGTTCAGAGCCTTTACCAAAAGCCTTTGAAAAATTAACTAAATGTAGGAACGTTATTTGTGATAATCATGCTGTATTCAACGAATCGGGTCTTTGTCTAGAATTTTCTGAATGTAATTTATTATCAGGAATAACACATTGTATAGATAAACATAAAAAAAGTAAAGATGGCATCCAAATAATTGTAAAAACAATCACACTGCAAAAATTACTAGATATGTATAATGCCCCAAAAATAATTCATTATTTTTCGCTAGATACAGAAGGAAGTGAATTAGATATATTAAATTCTGTTGATTTTAATAAATATATATTTTTATATATTAATTTAGAACATAATTACGTTGAACCGAGGAGAAGTAAGATGCGAACATTATTGTTAAATAATGGATATTTATATAAAGGTCAAAATAAATGGGACGATGATTACATACACGAAACAACTGTAACTGGAATATACTATTATAAAAACGATTACAGTAAACAAATAACGATCAAAAGAAATAATGGAATGGAATTTTCAGTTTCAAGTCCATATTTTAATGATGATGTTGGCACATTCAATAGAGGATTTTTAATATGGAAAAGATTAGGTAGGGGAAAAATTTTTTATACACATATAGATTATGGTAGAGGTAATATATGGCATAGAAAAATATAATAAACTAATATGATGACATATTATCTAATATTTTCATTTTTTCAATAGATTTATCTTTGTTTGATTTAATATTCATGAATAAATAATCAGATTTTGGTAAAATTTCACCTTTTTTAATTTCACTATAAATACGATTAATATTATCTTTAACCTTATTTATTTTATCATTGTTAGAAATAATATTTGTGGAATAATCATTTTTTTCGGTAAATAGTAAGATAATGTGATAAAATATATATTTTCTTTTTTTAGGTATCCCTTTGCTAAATTTTAAACAAAAAATATTTAATAATGATGTAATAATTTTTTTTTCTATTTCCTTTTTTGCTACGTCAAAAAATACGTCCCATACCATCCATATAATATTAATTTGTTCATCTGATGGAACTGGTATATAGCTTCTTCGCTCACATAAATTTTTTTTTTTATTTTTCCTCATCATTATATCAAATTCAATAATCCAATCAATCCAATAACAAGCCATCATTCCATTTTTATTTTCTGTAATGTTATAATATAATTCATTGAGAGCAATATAGGTTTCTTTTGTATCCTTTGGTTTAAAAATGTTCGTAATATAATTAATATGAGGAGCTTTAAGTTTATTTCCAATATTTGACATATCAAAATCAAGAAGTGATATTTTATTATTGTCGTTTAATGAGTGTTTTCGTTTAGATTCACATAATACAACAGATATTTCTGAAAATAATTTTCGTATTTCAATATTATTTCTAAACATTAATTCATCGTGTAATTTGTCAGAGTCAATTATTTTTTTAAATTTATCTATACATGTTGATATATAAATACATAATTTAGGGTTTCCTATGTGAATAAATTTACTAATGTACATAAACATAATTTCCCATAATTCAATTATATGTCCACTACATATAAGTTCGGCACACCAATAGCATGACGATTCTATATTATTTTCTTTATATGCTTTCAATATTTCTTTTTGGACTTCTGTTTTTTTATAATTTGAAAATGTTAATTTAGAAAAATCTGCTTTTTCACGTATATCCCTTATTGGGTCCATAAAATATATATCTTTAATAATAAAATTTCATATAAATACCGAACTAGATAATATGTTAAATAAGTATTTTAATATGTTATATATATATGCAATCTACAAATACCATTGATCAATGGTTAATGAATAATTCTTTTGATGTTTCTGATTTTTCTAACTATACTGAGTTATATTTATTAAAAATTAAAAAGAAACTAACTATATCAGTTATTATACCTACTTTAGAGGAAGAAAAAACAATAGGCAATATACTAAATATATTAATATCTAAATTAATTTTAGAAGTACCTTTGATTGACGAGATAATGGTAGTAGACGGTGGATCAAATGATTCTACTATTTCGATTTGTGAAGGTTTCTCAGAACACGTAAAACTGGTACATGAAAAAAATATACTTCCTAATGCAGATACAAGTAAGGGCAAAGGTAATCAATTATGGAAAGGATTATATATATGTAATTCTGATATTGTTGTTTATATGGATAGTGATTTAAAGAATTTTAATGAGCGATTTGTAATAGGTATAGTAGGTCCTTTACTTAAAACAGATATAAAGTTTATAAAAGGATTTTATGAAAGAAAATTATCTTCATCGCAAACAGTGACAAATAACGGTGGTAGAGTAACTGAACTATGTGCGCGTCCATTATTAAATATGGTATATCCAGAATTATCTGGATTTATTCAACCTCTAGGAGGGGAATATGGCGGATATACAAATGTATTAAAAAAAATACATTATTCGTCTGGATATGGTGTTGAAGTAAAGTTATTGATAGAAATATTTAATAATTTTGGATTAGATGTAATGGGACAAGTTAATTTATATTCAAAAGAACATGACCATCAACCATTAAACGCATTATCTAAAATGAGTTATACAATTATGAAAACAATATTAAACAGTAAATTTTATGATTTAAATTTAAATAATAACTCATTATTAATCAAGAATATAACCAATAATGATAATACAAACATAAAAATAAGAAGTGAAGAACATATTCAATGTAATGGTAAAGGTAGAGATATGTGTAATAATTATTTTAAATATTGCGAAATAAATGAAAAAGTTCTTATTCCAATTGAATTTATTAATAATTTAAATAATGATAATAAATATAATTTACAATTATAAATTAATGAATAAAGTTGTGTTTATTAGACATGGGCAAACTGTATTTAATGCTGTTAAAAAATTTCAAGGAAGTAGTGACATTGTATTAAACGAAATAGGTAAATTACAAGCATCGCGAGTAGTACTTCCTTATAAAAATTTTGATTATGGTATTCACACTGGATTATCACGGTCAGAAGAGACTTTACAATTAATATTAGAAAGTAATAATATTTCAATAACAACGTTTAAGGTAGATTTATTTAAAGAACGTAAATACGGCATTTTTGAAGGAAAATCTCATGATTATCTTAAAGAAAATAACTCAGTATTGTATAATTTGTGGAAAAATAATGAAAATACAAAAATAGAAGGTGCTGAAACAATTGAAGAAGTTATGAGTAGAATGAAAAATGGTTTAAAACAAATATATAATTGTAATAAAACAAATTTTATTGTAGTTTCGCATTCGGGTAGTATGAATGCGTTATATAAATGGTTACACAATATTCCTCCAAACGAACCTTCTGGTTTAAAAATAAATAATTGTAATTATTATGAATTAGATTATCAAATTACTGGAAATACGTTAAATTTTGAATTTAAAATGAGGGATTATATAAAAAAGGGTTCAATTGATATGGATTAATATTGTTATTAATTAAAATATATTTAATAACAATTAACGTGTATATTTTCCTACTTTTTTAAATGAATCTACTAGATAAATTATAAAAATTCCAAAAAATGAATATAAAATAATTTCTTCAGTAACATGTTCGGTTCTATTATCTTTTTGTTCCTTAAGAAGAGTAATAATATCATTTAATTTTTTATTAATAATATCGTTATTAGAGCTATTTGAATGATTGCTGTTTTGATAAATTGATGGAATAATGTATTCTCTTTGTGGTGTATATTCTTTAAATTCTGGGATCTTATCTGTATATATTTTGCTGTATTCTGGTACGTTTTTATTGTTAAATCCTTCCTTATCAAGGCGTTTTTGGACACCTGATGACTTAGGCATAGGTGGGGGTTTAAAATCGCATAAATTATCATCGCTGTCAAATGTATCATGAATTTTATTTAATAAAGTGTTAACCTTTTTGGTATTAATTTTGTGTGCGGTTGGTTTTAATTTATTATTATTATATTCTTCAAATGGGGCAGCATATGTTACTAAAGACATTTCTCTATTATAAAAGAATAAGAAAAAGAATATTTTTATCTGTAAAAAATTGAATTAAATTAATTTAAATTTTACTTTTATTAAAAATGGCGCGTTTATTGAGACAACATAATTTAATAAACATAAACATAAACATAAACACATCTATTATTTATGGTTTAATGAACATAAAATATTTTGACGTAACATTAAGGGATGGATTACAAAGCATATCTAATTGTTATTCTTTTGAGGAAAAAAAAAGTTTATTAAATACAATTGTTTCTAAAGCAAATCCAGATTCAATAGAGATAGGTTCTATAGTTTCTCCTAAAATATTACCACAAATGTCTGATTCATTAAAACTTTACAAATACGCAATAGAAAAATACAATTGTCCTAAATTTTATATGCTGATTCCAAATGAGAATGCGATGAAAATTGCTGATACCCATAAAATAAATAATATATCGCTTGTGACATCAATATCAGATGCTTTTCAAAAAAAAAATGTAAACAAATCGTTAGTTGAAAGTAAAGAAGAAATAAAAAAAATACTGACGATGTATGATTTAAACAATGTGAAATTATATATATCTTGTATAAATAGATGTCCAATTACTGGGATACAAGATACAAGTAAAATAATTGAAGAACTTATGTATTATGTTAACTTTAATAAAATAACAGAATTTTGTATATCTGATACATGTGGTGATTTAGATTATAATACATTTTATTATTTAATAAATATAATAAAAAAAATAATAGATGTGGATAAAATATCGTTACATTTACACGTTTCAAAAAGTAATGTAGAGAATACCAAAAAAATAATAAAATATGCTTTATCTTTAAAAATAATAAAATATGATGTATCATATGTTAAAAATATAGGTGGATGTAGTGTTACGATGAACGATATTATAAATCCCAATTTAACATACGAAATATTAAATGACTGTATAAATGATGGTATAAATATTTAACAACTAAAAGTTTTACAAATACCAAATGTTTTTCTATGCCATTTAGTTATACCATATTGTTTAATTCCATCAATATGAGCTTTGGCAGCATATCCTTTATTTTTGTGAATATTATAATTATCTTTTAATATAGGATTGTGTTCGCATAATTCTTCTATATATTTGTCTCTTTCAACTTTTGCTAATATTGATGCCGCGGCAATTGAGCAATAAGCGTTGTCACCTGATTCGATACAAACATGATTAATTTTTTTATTAATATTACCAGAAATTATAGTAAATGGATTAAAATAATTTCCATCTACTAAAAGTAAATAATTTTTTTCTGAATCATACTTGTTCTTATTAAATATATTGTTTACATTTTTATGCATACTCCATTGGGTTGCTTGTAATATATTAATTCTGTCAATAGTTTCCTCGTCTTCAAATGCTACGCTCCAATCTATAGCATGTTCTTTTATATAATTTGCTACTTCATTTATTTTTTTTTGTGAATGAAATTTTTTACTATCTTTAATTATATCAAAATTAAAATCATCTTTAGGCAGTATCACTGCTGCTGAATATACGCGCCCTAGTAGAGGACCTCTACCCGCTTCGTCAATACCTATTTCACATACTGAATTATCACTAGAATATTGTGGTTTTAACATACTTTAATAACAATTGATATGTAAAATATCATAATCAATTTTAAAAAAAATCAGTTTTTTTTATGTCTTTTAATATATAATGGTAAATAAATTATGTGTTCTGTTATCAATAATATTTCTGTATTTCATTGTCAGTATTTATTTTAAAAGTTCGGAGGGCATGTGTTCTGTTGATTTAGAAGATTCTAATCAACATATAGATGTGTATTATGGAAACTTTGGATCAATTAAAATAAGAACAATGTCTAACGGGGATAAAATAATTGTAAAAGTAAATAAACGTGATGATTATGATTATACTGGTGGTAAAGTTACTTTATACGGTCCAGATAATGACGCTATTGTAATACATCGTTCACCTGAAGGAGAATATTTAATAGTAGATTCCAATTCTTTGGAGGATGTTATAGATACAAATAAATCAAGAAATATGGTATTTTATGGTGATGAAGGTTCTGTTGTTGTAAAATTAGATAATAACGGATCTTTAATTATAGTAAGTAATACATTAGATTTATCAAACATTAACGAGGATAGCGTGGAAAAAAGTTTTTATGGCGAAAATGGAAACTATATTAAAATTAAAATAATTCCAAATACCCAAATAGGTAGTGATATGTGTAATAATTACGCTATTTTAACAAAGGACCAATGTAAAAATGTGTCAAATAGATTAGGTTTACCTTTTAGTGAAGAAAATAGTAATAAATATCCAACCGGTTGTTTTAAATATGATTTAAATGGTACCCCTTCTGTATTACATAATAATACATATAATTTAAACATAACGGATACGCCACATTCGGCACAACAGATATGTTTTCAACCGGAATTAATAATAGTAGAAAATAATTTTGTAAATAATACTAAAAAGCGATATACAAATAAAAATAAGAATCACTATTACTCGCAAAGAAAGGATTTTATACGAAAAACTGAAATAGTTCCTCCAGTATGCCCAACATGTCCTAGTATAACATCATGTAAAAAAATTAATGATGATGATGAAGATGAGGATGATTCTGGAAAATTTTCTAGAAAACCATATAATGATTCAAAACTTAAAAAAAGAGTGAATAACATTGAAAAACGTATTAGTAATTATATAGATTCTGGAAAATTTTCAAGAACCCCGGTAAGTGTTTCTGTAGATGACAATGGTACAACTACCGTTACTGGTTCAAATGGAGGAAGTGTTGTCAAGAATTCCGATGGAACTACAACAGTTACCGGACCTAGTGGAGGTTCGCTTGTAAAGAACGATGATGGAGTTATCGTAGCACAAGGACCGGAAGGAGGAAGACTCGTAAAGAACGATGATGGAGTTATCGCAGCACAAGGACCAGAAGGAGGAAGACTCGTAAAGAACGATGATGGAGTTATCGTAGCACAAGGACCTGAAGGCGGTACTGCGGTTAGAACAGAATCTGGTGGTAATATAATAAATGGTACAAATAATAATAGAACATATGTGATGAGAGGACCAGAAGGTGCATACTCAAATCCTACTAAAGTGGGTTTATATTTAGGTGATAATAATGTAGTTCAATCACCTATGCCTATTTTAAATAATTTTTCAACATTTGCAAGATAAATCAATAATATAATATTGTATAGTATATTATGGATAAAACGTTATATTTGTATACAGGAATATTTGGATTATTATATTCTGTCTACGCGGGTTCAAAATATTATAGTTTAACAGGCGTTAATTACATTACGAGTGAAAAGGCTAATGATTATATTAGAAAAGGTGTCATTACACATATAATAGATATTAGAACTGATATGGAATGGAAATTAGGACATCATCCGTTGGCAACTCATATACCACTAACATCTATTTCAAAAAAGACACTTCAAAATAATAATGTATATCTTAATGAGGGTATATTAGTTTACTGTAATACCGGACAACGTGCAAGATATGCTAGTGAACAAATAGCAAAAATGGGTTATAAAAAGGTATATTATATTGATGGAACGTATAAATCTATTATGTAATTGTTAATTTACTCTAAAGCAATAAATAGTAATGTCATAATATTTTTAGTTGGCAATGTTTAATATTTTACATTTATTATCGATTTCTAAAGAGTCGCATTTTGTATTACTTGGAACGATTTTAATTATTCCTTTACTTTTAAATTTATGTAAAGGAATAGTACATCCTTTATGTTTCTTAACTTTTCTCGTTTTAACTTTTTTTATACATCTGGCACGAAAATGTTCGTATCTTTCACGAACATCTTCAAATGTTAACCCAGATCGTTTATTTAAAAGAGTATTAATAGTTTCATGTAATTTATAAACATATAACGAGAAATTATGTCTATTTTTTAATACATTTGATGTAATTGGATTCTTTTTTAGATTAATAATAATATTTTCTCTACAATGACCACATGGTAATGTATATTTAAGTGATTCTAATAGTTGCTTATGATATTTTTTTTGAACTTTATTAGGATTATTAGGATAATTAAAACTTATAGTGTGTAACGAATGCCATAAACTAGGACCCCAAACACTAGTTAACATACCATCATTACTTTTATAATCTGTTAAATGTAAACTTTTATTTTTTCGCGTTTTCATTATTAATATATAGAAAGATAAAGTATTTGTTAAATTAAATTAACAACATCAATTTATCAATAACATTATATTTTGTAGAAGAAATTAATGTATTGTGAATAAATTTATGAGTCATGATATTTTCATAATAAAGTTTATCGTTACTGAAACTATTTTTCTGTAGAATTATTAATTTTCCATTAGCATTATAGATTATCATTTAGTAATGTACATCATATTATCTTTAATATTTCGTATATAATATATTATATAAAATATGTGTATAATATATAATGGATATGTTGTCGTTTTTAAAAAAATACAAAATAACTGTATTGTTAGTACTTTTAGCATTTATTATATTTACATGTAGTTGTTATACAATAATGAAATTTGTCCGCAATAAAGGAAATGTAGAATCCTTTGATAATTCAAATGTTAAATTAATAATGTTTCATGTAGACTGGTGTCCATATTGTAAAACAGCATTACCTGTATTTAAGAAGATTAAAGATAACTATGATAATGTAGTTGTAAATAATAAAAAGATAAAAGTAATATCGTTAGATTGTACAGATGATACAGAAAAAATACCTGAATTTAATAATAATACAATAGATCATATTCTTAACAACTTTAAAATAAAGGGAACAAAATATTCTATAGAGGGTTACCCTACAATTGTATTAGCTGATTCAAATAACAATATTATTTCTGAATTTGATAAAAATACTACTTATGATAATATTGAAACCTTTATAAATAGTTCTTTATAAAGATATTATCAATAATATTTAAGTATTAATATAATTGTCTCCCATAATTCTACCATCACTGACCATTTGTTTCCGAATATTTATATCAAACAACGCATCAAATAATATATCTATAGAGATACCAGGTGTAACAATTTCTAATTCATTTGAAATATCAAATATGGGTTTGTTCGTAACTAATTTAACTATTTTATTCATGAATAGTTTTATATAATCATTAATATTACTATTTTCCGTTATGTTATTAACGCCGCATGTTTTATTTTTAATACCTAAAACTGTAGATTCATCACATTCCTCGATTGTTAAACATTTATCTATAGGATAATTATTTTGAATACCACCATCAATATAACATTTACCATCACGACATATAGGTGTTATAAGTAAGGGTATCGAACATGACATATGAATAGCGTCTAATAACTTTAGATCTGGATGTGTAGTATGAGATAAATCAACCTCAATAAATTCATTAAATTCAAACGTATATATATGTAAATTAATTTGGGAATATTCATAGAATTCTTTAAGTGTTATATCAAGGGTTAATCCTTTACCACACAATAATGATTTAAAAATAATCATAAATAGATTGTCAGAATATATACCATTGTTTTCAAGTATATTAAATGCTTCATCTATACCAATTTTAAGTTTATCATTCCAAGGGCATCGTATTACATAGTCTACAATATCGCTCCATTTGTATTGTAGACATAAAAAAACAGCAATAATTGACCCACATGATGTGGAATATATAGATTTTATATCATTAATATTAATATATTGTTTATCAAATAATACTTCGAATATACCAATATATGAAAAGAATGTTTGCCCTCCACCTGATAAAACTAAATAATTAATCATATTATAGTATGTTTTATTATTTAATTTATTTTCTAACACATTAATATGTCAAATATATTCAATATAAATAATATAGATGAGTCTGAATTAAATACGAGAATGAATATAGATGAATTATATGAAGAAAAACAAAAGAAAGATTTAGAACAGTTATCAGTATATAAAAAAATACTTTTAAGAGTACATAATAAAATTAAAAGTACAAATCGAATGATTAAATCCGAAAAATGTTGTTGGTTTTTAGTACCGGAAGTGATTTTAGGGATTCCGTGTTATGATCAAATATCATGTATTGAATATTTAGTTCAAGAACTAGAAGATAACGGGTTTATAATAAGATATAATCATCCTAATGTATTATTTATATCATGGAATCATTGGGTACCCACATATGTTAGAAATCAAATTAAAAAGAAAACGGGGGTTGATGTAGATAGTTATGGTAATCCTATAAAAAAACAAAATAACAATACGTCACTCGTATCGTCGGTAAATGAAAAGAAACAAGAAAAAAAGGACTATAAAGATATTAATACTTATAAACCTAGCGGTAGATTTATTTACGATGATCTTTTTAAATAATAAAATATTGTTATATGATAATGGATTATAGTATATATACTTTGCTTATTCTCTCAATATTTATCTTGTATTTGATTTCTTCTTCGTCGTTTAAGAATGGAATGCCTACTTGCAATAATTTTGTTATAAATACCTATTTGTATTTAGCATTTAGTATTTGTTTTTTAGGACTAAGTGTTCATTATATCCATAAATGGTTATTCGGTGCAACAACGGATTATATGAAACTAAGTAAATCATTAATGAAGTATTTTTTTCTATTGTTTTTATTATCAATAGGTTTAATAATATATATTGCTTCAAGTCCTACGTTTGATACTACAAATCGTGTATTTATAAATCATTTTCTTTGGTTATTGTTTATTTTAATATTTGGCGTAATACTTATACCAAGGGTTAAATCAAATCAAGTCGGAAAATTTGTAGACGAAGCAGTATATTTAACGGCTATGATATTTATTGTAATGTCAAGTTTAGTATATGCGTTTCCTGTATTTTTTTCAAAGACGTTTAATTTTATGTATATAAGTTTATTGATATCTTTAATAGTTGTTATTATATTAGAGTTACTAAACTTCTTTATTGTATCAGAGAAAATGGAATTTATTGCTAATAGAAGAATTATATCCTATATAGTAATAATAATATTTTCAATGTATGTATCATATGATACACAAAAGGTTTTACAGTTATCAAAAATATGTAAAAATTATCCTAATTATCCAAAAACGAGTGTAAGTTTCTTTTTGGATGTTATTAATTTATTTTCAAGAATATTGTTTTTGAGTTCAAATAAATGAAGAATAATTATCTAATCATAAAATTATATTATTTTTAAAACATAAATAAATAGCAGCGGTCCATGAAAAATTTGTACCACCATATCCTTTTCCAGATAATGGGTCATAGTACTCGCAAAATCCTTCATTTTCTATTAATTGAATTGTATGTTTCTTAATATTATTATACAATTCCATTTCTTTTTTATTTAAAAATCCTATACACAAAAGAAAGTTTATTATACACCATATTGGTCCGCGCCAATAACATTGTTTGTCAAATTTAGAATTAGACGGATCCCATGATGGGAAACCATATTTTGATAATTTTAAGATTCGTTTGCTATGATTTAACATATGTTTACATTGTTCTGGTGTACCAATATCTGCGTATGCGTATAACATTGAGCCACATGATAGTTCATCATACAATTTATTTTTTTTAATATTTAACGTACTATAACAATGTTTGTTTTGGTTCCATAATAACGAACAACCATTTTCATATAAACATATTAATTCTATTATTTTTTCATAATGTTCTTTTCGATCTAAGTAAATGGCTATTTTGTATAAATCCTTACATGCTTTTATATATATAAATTGTACACCAGGGTCACATACATTAAACAGTCCATTGAAATATATATCATGATTATCCCAATTTAAGCTTTGACATTTGTATACGATTTGAATATATCTATTATAATCATCGTCAGTTGGTCTTAAATTATTATTAATATGTTTGTTATCTTTTCTTGGTATATTTAAAGAGTTATCAACTTCAATATCATTTAATGCGTCGTCCCAATCCGGCGAATTATCCCTACCGGATTCCCATGGATGAAATATAGAAATTAGACCCTTTTTTAAAGGGTCGCGATAGTACGCAAACCATAGATGATACTTTAATAATTTATCAAATATAAAATTAAGTTTGTCTTTATTATTGTATCCCAATAATATCATGTACCATACAACTGTTGTGATAACAGGCGGTTGTGTTATACATGATGTTTTAGGGGTTGTTTTTGAATTCCATACATCCGCACCGGGAAAATAGGTATCACTTGGTGTATGGAATATTATTTGAGGTATCATACCATTATCCCATTGTCCTTCTATAAGCATATCTATCTCTTTAATGGCGCGATCTTGATCATATGAAAATATACCCAATGCCGTAAAAGCAGAATCCCAATTCCATTGAAAAGGATATAATTTACTACAAGGTATAGTAAAATTTCCTCTACTGTTATTACGAATAATCGTTTGTGCTTTAATAACATTCTCCATATTATTTAGTTATATTAATATAATTAAGAATATTTTGATTCATATATCGTTATGTATATAATTTTTATAAGAAATATTGCCGTTATATCTATTTATTTTCTTTATTAATTAATTTATTAACTTTTTGTCTATATTTTACCTGAGTAATGTCAAATTTATTACTCA
>TARA_B110000305_G_scaffold117784_1_pt1 | contig 13653 bp, 8 predicted proteins | sample TARA_B110000305 | Tara Oceans TARA_B110000305 (sample SAMEA4397930) | marine metagenome | biome: Polar Biome; feature: [SRF] surface water layer (ENVO:00010504); material: water (ENVO:00002006), including particulate matter (ENVO:01000060) such as... | depth 5 m | reverse complement strand
AAAAATCATCAACCAAAATAAATAATTATGAAAAATGTCATCGCAATTATTGACATCGGAAAAACGAATAAAAAAATCTTCCTTTTTGATAAAAAACTAGAAGTAGTTTCTGTTAAAAAGGTTCAGTTTGAAGAAATAAAAGATGAAGATGGTTTTCCTTGTGATGATATTGAGGAAATAGAAAATTGGATTTTAGATGAAATAGACAGAATTAATGAATTCGGTTATTACCGAATAAAAGCAATTAATTTTTCTACGCATGGAGCATCCGTTTTATTTTTAGATAAAAAAGGTAATAGGTTAACGCCTTTGTACAATTATCTAAAACCATTAGATGTAAAAGAATTTAAAGATGTACACAAAGCACATGGTGGTAAAAAAGAATTTTCCAGAAAAACTGCTTCGCCTGCTTATGGAATGTTAAACGCAGGTTTACAAATGTTGCGTTTAAAAAGAAATAATCCTGAAATATGGAGTAAAGTAGATTCCATTTTACATTATCCACAATATTTAAGTTATTTATTCACTAAAAAAATAACAGCAGATTTTACTTCTGTTGGTGCACATACCGCTACTTGGGATTTTGATAAAATGAAATATCATTCTTGGTTAAAAGATGAAGGTATCAATTTACCTAAACCTACAAAAGGCGATAATATTACATTTGCAGACTTAAATGGAAATAAAGTTGCTGTTGGTTCTGGTTTGCATGATAGTTCATCATCTATAGTGCCAGTTTTAAAAGAAGAAAATGGTAAAAATTATGTTTTACTTTCAACAGGAACTTGGATAATTGCAATGAACCCTTTTAGCACTGAAAAACTTTCTAAAAGTCAATTAAAAAACAATTGTTTGTGTTTTATGACGCCAGAAAAAAGACAAGTAAAATCTTCTATGCAATTTTTAGGGAGAATTCATGAAGTGTATGTAGAAGCAATGAGCAAATATTTTAATGAAAGTAAAAAAAGATATACTTCGTTTTATCTAAAAGAGGAATTGTGTAAAGATTTAATTTGTGAAGGTGCTCAAATATTTTTGAAAGAGGGCATTGATGATGATTTTGAAGCGCATCCTGAATATTTAAAAAACTTTGTTTCTTATGAAACGGCTTATTATCAATTGAATTATGAAATGGCTAAAAAAGTAGTAAAAGGCATTGAGTTAATATTAGATGAAAACACCAAACTAACAGATGTATTTATTTCTGGAGGTTTTATAAATAATGAAGTTTTTATAAAGTATTTAAGTTTGATGCAAAAAAACGTTCGTATCAAATTATCAAACATACAAAACGAAAGTGCTTATGGAGCCGCTTTGTTAATGAAAGATTATTTATAATTTAACCAGACAAAATATTTTCAAAAATGAATAACGAGAAAAAAACTTTAGGAGAGTTTATTATTAGTAATCAAAAAGCATTTCCGTATTCAAGTGGAGAATTAACAACGTTATTAAACGGAATTAGATTGGCAGCCAAAGTGGTAAATCACGAAGTAAATAAAGCTGGTTTAGTTGATATATTTGGAAGTTCTGGAGATATAAATGTGCAAGGAGAAGAGCAACAAAAATTAGATATTTTTGCCAACGAAACATTTATCAAAGCTTTAAAAAATAGAGATATTGTTTGTGGTATTGTTTCTGAAGAAGAAGATGAATACATTTCTATTGAAGGATTGGATGAAAATAATAATAGTAAATATGTAGTTTTAATGGATCCTTTAGATGGCTCGTCTAACATAGACGTAAATGTTTCTGTGGGTACTATTTTTTCAATTTATAGAAGAATTACTCCAATAGGAACAGAAGTACAACAAAAAGATTTTTTACAACCAGGAAAAGATCAAGTTGCAGCTGGCTATATTATATATGGAACCTCAACAATGATGGTTTTTACTACAGGTAAAGGTGTAAATGGTTTTACATTAAACCCAGCAATTGGCTCTTTTTATCTTTCACATCCAAATTTAAAATTCCCAGACAAAGGAAAAATATATTCTGTAAACGAAGGTAATTATAGTCACTTTCCAAAATCTGTAAAAGATTATATAAAGTACTGTCAGAAAATTGAAGAAGATAGACCTTATACTTTACGTTATATAGGTTCTTTAGTTTCAGATTTTCATAGAAATATGATAAAAGGAGGTATTTATATGTACCCTTCAAGCACTATAAATAAGCAAGGAAAGCTGAGATTATTATATGAATGCAATCCAATTGCTTTTTTAGCAGAAGAAGCAGGTGGTCAAGCTACAGATGGACATCAAAGAACATTAGAAGTTAAACCAACTTCTATTCATGAAAGAGCCCCTTTTTTCTGCGGAAATACTGAAATGATGAATAAACTTCATGAGTTTATGAGTGTAGAAAACTAAAAAATAGGCTACATTAGGCCATATTTATCAATAAATCTTTAAATGATTATTAAAATTAAGCACTTACAATTTATTTTTTGCTTGGCTTATACCCTTTGTTTAAACTCTCAAAACTTTGAGCGTTTCTCTAACAAACAGGGTTTTAATCAGAATACTATAAATGCTATTGAACAAGATAAATATGGTTTTTTGTGGTATGCAACCCCAAATGGATTGATAAGATATGATGGGTATGATTTTGAAACATTTGCAACGAAATCTAACAGTAATGGAACTATCTCTAGTAACAATATTACCTCACTTTTTAATGATAATAATGGTTTACTTTGGATAGGAACCAATATTGGTATAAACGTTTATGTACCTAGTTTAGAACGTTTTTTTATTATTTCTTTAAAAGAACGTTTTTACATTCATAAAATAGCACAAGATAAAGAGGGTTCTATTTGGTTTTCTGGAGAAAATAATTTGCACAGACTAAAAGTTACTGATATTGAAAAAGGTCTTTTTGATGTTTCTAAAAATATATTAAAGTTTGATTCTAGTTTAGGAGATTTTTGGATAAACAGTTTTTCTATATGTAATAAATCATCAATAATTTTAGGAACAAATGAAGGTTTAAAGGAACTTACTTATAAGAATGAAAACGAAAATTTAAAAACTCAAATTACACTTTTTAATGATTTTAATGATTTTTATCAAAAGACAATTACAACAATTCTAAAAGATGATAATATTTATTGGATTGGTACAAATGAAGGATTATATTCCTCTAATTTACAAAAAGGAGCTGCTTTTGTATTAAACAAAGTAAAAGGAGAAGAAATTAATTTTAAGGTGTATGTAAATTGTATTTTTAAAGACGATAATAAGAATTTATGGATTGGAACAAAATCTAATGGTCTTTTTAAATACAATCCTTCGCTTAATTTATTTGAGCATTTTAAACACGAATCTAAAAACAAAAAAAGTATTAGTAGTCATCAAATAAATACTATTTATCAAGATGAATTTAATGTTTTATGGTTTGGCACTGCACAAGGAGGTATTAATAAATTAGATATTTCACAGAAACAATTTTATTCTTACAGCAACAATCCTTATGATAACTTATCTCTTCCAGACAACCTTATTACAGCCATTTTAGAAGATAATACAGGCAAAGTTTGGATTTCTGGGTATAATAAAAAACTATCGAGAAGTTTAAATTTAATCACTTCTAAAAACGTAAATAGATTAAAATTTCAGAATATTGAAACTGAAATTCCTATAAAAAAATCTGATATTATAAGGTCTATTTATCAAGATAAAAAAGGCTTTATTTGGCTAGGTTCAGATGAAAGTGCTTTCGTTTACAACCCAATAAAAAACATATTTAAAGAAGTTGTTTTCGATAATTTAAAAAGTAAAAATTTTGGTTTCATTAGAATTATTGAACAAATTAATGAGAATGAAATTCTATTTGGTGGAAATCAAGCTGTAGTTGTTAAAAATCCTTGGAAAAATCTAAATGCTCGAAAACCAACTCTAAAAGTTAAAACTGATTTAAGTTTTTCAGCAGAAAATATTCAAGCCCTTGTAAAAGATGTAAATCAGCAATTTTGGTTCGGAACAAATAGAGGAGTATATCAAACTTTTTATGATGGTAAAGAAATAAAAATTAAGAGAAAAATTACTGAGAATACTAAGCATATTAAAATTACAAACAATAATGTTTTTTCGCTTTTGCAACAAAATAATAATTTATGGGTTGGTACTTTTGGTGGTGGTTTAAATAAAATTGAGCTAGACTCTACAGGAAATCCATCAACCATAAAATATTATAGGAAAAGCGATATTTTACCAGATGATGCTATCTATGGAATATTACCTGACAAAGAAGAAAATCTTTGGATAAGCTCAGATATGGGACTTTTAAGATTTAATATCATAGATTCTAGCACTAGTATTTTTGATGTTAGAGATGGTTTATTGCAGAATAACTTTAGGCAAAAATCATTTTTTAAAGGCAAAAGTGACTATATGTATTTTGGCGGTTTAAATGGGTTAACTGTTTTTAAACCAGCATCTATCTTATTGAACACAAAACCACCAGAAGTTTTAATAACCTCTTTATTAGTAAACAACAAACCTTTAAAAAGAGGCGATATCTTAAATGATAATGTTATATTAAAAAAATCTATATCAGAAACAGATAGTATAGAAATATCTGAAAGACAAACTATTATTTCCTTCAATTTAGTAGCAGAACATACAAGTTCTCCATCAAAAAATAGGCTTGCTTATCAATTAGAAGGTTTAAATAAAGATTGGGTAGAAACAGAAGAAGGTAAAACAAGTATTACGTACACAAACCTCGCTGCTAAAAAGTATAAATTAAAAGTAAGAGCTGCTAATGGAGATGGAGTTTGGAGCGAAAATATTAAAGTTTTACATATTTTAGTGAAACCTTTATGGTATAAAACATGGTGGAGTTATGCCATTTTCGGTATTCTTATTATTCTGATTATAATTAGTGTGATGTACTATTTTATAAGACATGAAAAATTAAAACAGAAACTAATTTATGAGCAGATAGATAAAGATAGAATTGAGGTAATAAATCAAGGAAAATTTAAATATTTTACGAATTTATCGCATGAATTCAGAACTCCATTAACTTTAATTTATGGTCCTTTAGAAAGAATTATTGAAAACAATATAGATCCAAAAAATGTTAAACTTTTAGATATTCTTAAAAGAAATACACAGAGGCTATTAAGTTTAGTAGATCAATTAATAACATTTAGACAAGCAGAGCTGGGTTTTGTAAAATTGAACTTTACAAAATTAACTTTAGGTGAATTTCTATACCCAACAACAGAAGCTTTTGAAAATTATGCTTTAGAAAGAAATATTAATTTTTTCTATAAAATAAACTCACCAAATGAAGAAATTATTATTGATGTTGAAAAATTTGAGAGAATACTTTTCAATTTACTATCCAATTCTTTTAAAAACACCCCAAATCAAGGAAGCATTAGCATTAAAGCGAATGTGAAAACTAAAGATGAAAAAAAAATCATTAAAGTAGAGATTATAGATACTGGAAAAGGAATTCCTAAAGAAAATTTAGAAAATATTTTTGAACGTTTTTATCAATTAGGCAATGAAGAAGGAAAAGTTAGTGGAGGTGGTGTTGGTTTGGCATTTTGTAAATCGCTTATAGATTTATTTAAAGGAAGAATAAAAGTAAAAAGTGAATTAAATAAAGAAACCAAATTTACAGTTTATATTCCATCAAAAGATATTGACCAGATTGATGTTAAAGAAATTCAAAAGAAAAAAACATTTATAAAAAATTGGCTTCCTTTAAAAATAGAAAAAGGAATTGAAATAGTAGATACTGAAGAGCCTATGAAAAAGAAGCATTCAGTTTTAGTAGTAGAAAATGAAATAGATATTCAGAATTTTCTAAAAACAGCACTATCTAATAATTATAATATTACAATTGCCAATAATGGTATTGAAGCTTTAGAAAAAATAAAACAAACACAATTTAGTACTGTAATAAGTGATGTAATGATGCCAGAAATGGATGGGTTTGAATTATGTGAAAGCATTAAATCTGAACCAGATACTTGCAATTTACCAGTACTTCTATTAACGGCTTTAGAAAGCGATACAGATGTTGTAAAAGGTTTGGAGTTTGGAGCAGATGAATACATAAGTAAACCCTTTTCACTAAAAAATTTAGAGCTACGTCTTAAAAAATTAATTGATAATAATATTAAGATTAAAGAATATTTCTCTAAAAACAGCTTGCCCCCAAAAGACAAAAAAGACTTACAATTGTCTAAAAAAGACATCTTATTTCTAGAGAAGTTAGCTATTATTTTGGAAGACAATCTATCAAATTCAAATTTTGGTGTAGAAGAATTAGCCAAGGAAATAAGTGTAAGTTCTTCACATTTTTATAGAAAGCTAAAGCAACTTACTGGTCAAGTACCAAACTTATATATTAGAAATTACAGATTGCAACGTGCAGCAGAATTATTTGACAGCAATAGCGGTTTTAATGTTGCAGAGGTAATGTATCAAATTGGTATAGAAAGCAACTCTTACTTCTCTACTTCCTTCAAGAAACTGCATGGAGTTTCTCCTTCAGAATATTTAAAAAGATAGTTTTTCTTTATTTATTGGGTTTTAATTGGTTTAAGCAAAAGATTGGTGGATTTGAGAAATAGCTTTTTTCGCACTTCCAACTAACTTTGTGTCAATAATAAAAATCAATAATTAGCTTTTTAAATTATGAATAAAAAATTACTTTTTAGTGTGATGCTTTTTGCATCTTTTGGGGCGTTTTCGCAATTTGTTGTCCATAATCCTGATGATTGTAAGTTACTAGACGTTTATTCAACTGGAAATATTGATTCTTATAATCCTGTTGCTGCAAATCCTATTACTGATGCTGGAAACGTTAATGTTTCTGAAATAGACCCAACAACTTCTGGTGCTATTATTCAATTTAATTTACCTTATAGTATACCTGCAAGTGCATCAGGTACTTTAGATTGGAGTTTTCGTTTTTATTCAGCTAGTGCTGGATCCAATACTTCTGGACAAGGAAGAATGATTATCAGAATGTTTAATAGATCTTTGGGTGCTGGGGCTAGTAATAGAGTTCAGCTTGGTATAATAAATAAAACTGGTGGAACTTGGCAAGTAGAATCTGGTACTGTAGGTTTAAATCCAGCTAATATTGCAGGAGTTAATGCTAAAGGAGGTTTTAACGCATTTTATATTTTACCAGCTAATGGTGCTGGAGTACCAAGTGGAGATTTAGAATCACTGTTTGTTGATGATATTAGCTTTAGTCAAGATTATAACATAGCTGATCCTACAGCAGATTTGTTGGCAGGAAATACTTGGTTGTATGATAGTAGAGAAGGAAATTTTAAAGCTGATCCTTACCTTTTATCCGGAGCAACTCTAGATGTTGTTGCTTCTCCAAGCACTACAACTAATAATAGCCCAAATGTTTTACGTGTAACTAGAGGTGCTGGTACAACAAGTTTAATACAGTTTAATCATGGAAACATAGATCATACTGGAGGTGGTACTGTTAAATTTAGGGTTTATGTAGAATGCCAATCTCCTGTAACCAACGTTTTAAGATATTTTTTAAGAAAAGATAATGATGTACCAACCCAAAGAACAACTCAAGAAAGAGCTCTTGTAGCTGGGATATGGAATGATATTGAAATTGATTTAGCTTCAATGGATGGTACAACTGGCGCTAATGACCATAATCAATCTTTATTTTTATTTGACTTTGGAGTAGATTCTGGAGCAGATGGAGATATTTACTATATTGATGCATTGCAAATGCCTGTTTTTACAGCTTCTTTTGATAATAGTGCTGCTGATAACAATTGGGGAACAGCTGCAAACTGGAGTGATGATACATTACCAAATGGTTTGTTTAATGTAACTATTCCAACAGGTCAAAGCCCTGTAGTTGGCTCAACAACAGGAGCTTCGGTTAACAACTTAACATTAGAAGGTACAGGAAATTTAACAGTAAACTCTGGAGCAAGTTTAATATCGACAGGAACTGTAACAGGTAATGTAATTCATAAAATAGCAATAACTGACACTAATTGGCACTTAATAGCTTCACCAAATACAAACGCATCTGTTTATGACTTCTTGTCTAACCATACTTTAGATCCAGGAGGATCTGGAACAACACCTGCTAAAAATGTAGCTTTAGCACTTTATGATAATACACAAGCAAATGTGAATGATAGATGGGCTTATTATGTTGATGGAGATTTTGACAATGCAAATGGAGATGACACCAATGATATCATGACCTCAGGTAAAGGTTTTTCAGTTAAGTTAGCTTCTGCTGGAGATTTAACAGTTGTTGGTGGTTTTAAAACTGATGATTTATTGATGACAATCAATCAAAATTCTACAAACTGGAATTTAGTTGGTAATCCTTTTTCTTCTTACATAAAAGTAGAAGATATTTTATTAGCTAATTCTTCAAGTATATCAGGAACTCATGCATTTGTATATGTTTACAATGGTAGTGCTTACGTTACTGTGCCTAGTGCAGATTATATAGCACCAGGTCAAGGATTTTTTGTAAATGCAGCGAATTCAACAGTAAATAATTTTACTATTACAGAGTCTTTACAAAGCCATCAAACAGGTGTTACTTTCTATAAAAATAGTAGCCCAAAAATAACATTATTTTTAAGTGATGGTGCAAGTACAAGAAATACAGAAATTGAGTACAACTCTAATGCTACAACTTCTTTAGACAGAGGTTTAGATGCAGGTACGTTTTCTGGAGTTCCTTCAAGTTTTAGTGTATACTCTCATTTAGTTACTGATAGTGAGGGAGTTGATTTTATGAGACAATTATTACCAAATTCAGATTATGAAAATATGGTAGTTCCTGTTGGAGTTAACGCAGTTAAAAATAAGGAAATCACTTTTACTTCGGATGCTCAAAACTTACCTAATGGTATTAAAGTATATTTAGAAGATAGATTAACTAATACTTTTACAGAGTTAAGCAACAATGGTAATTATAAAGTTACTTCTTCAGAAAACTTAAATGGAATTGGTCGTTTTTATATACACACGACATCAAGTGCATTAAGTACAGATGATGTTTTATTAGAAAATATTAGTATCTATAAAACAAATAATTCTAATTTAAGAATTGTTGGCTTATCTCAAGGAAAATCTAATTTCAAATTATTTAATATTCTAGGTAAACAAATTATGAATACTTCTTTTATTTCTGATGGCGTAAAAGATATTACTTTACCTAATTTAGCTAAAGGTGTTTACATTGTTCAATTAGAAAATGATAGTAGTAAATTGAATAAGAGAATAATTTTAGAGTAATAATAAACCAACCAAAAAAACACCATGAATAAAAATATAAAAAACACAAAGAAAGAAGTAGAAGATATTTCACGTAAAGATGCTATTAAAAAAATAGGAAATTATGGTAAATATGCAGCCTTAACTGCATTAGGAACTTATATGATTTTAAATCCTCAAAAGGCACAAGCACAAAGTCCTCAAGATCCAGGAGCAGGGTTTTAAAATATTCAGTAATTAAAAAATGAACCACAACAGAAATGTTGTGGTTTTTAAATAACTAATAAATTGAAAGCATCATTTTCTTTAAGTAAGCAGTCTCATTAAAGCTTATGTATAGAAATAACAGTTTTCAGCAATAAAATAGTGAATTAAAGAAAGCGATTTCATTGATTTATAGGGTACTTTGTAAAGAATAATTAAAATCAAATCAAAATGAAAAAACAATTAGTATTATTATTTTTAGGAGTTTTTGCTTGCACAACAATAGTGGCTCAAAATAATTATGAAAAAAGAGTAGAAAAAAATGTAACCTCTTATATAGAAAGAATAGAGAATAATATAAAATTATCTAAAGAAGAAAAGGATAAAATTTATGAGCTTAAAAAAACGCATACAATAAGTTTTTGGGAGGTAGCTAAAAAATTTAAAGATCAGCCAGAATTAAATGATAAAAAAACAAAAGTAAGCAAAGCTTTTTCGCAATCTATTGTAAAAGAGTTTGGAAGAAAAAGAGGTTTTGAAATTTTAAAAGCATCTAGAGTAAAAAAAGAAGAATAAAATAAACACATAATTTTTAAATAAAATAAATATGAAAACAAAACTACTTACTATACTTGCTTTTGCTGTTTTAACAACAACAGGTGCACAAACATTATTTATTGTTCATGATTATGATGATTGTAAAACTTTAGCTTTTGGAGGAAATGCTGCATTGGTAGATACTACAATACCTGTAGCTAATCCAGATGCAACAGATACAAATAATCCTAACGTTACACAATTTTCTCCGAATGCAAAGAATGCTTCTGTTTTTTTAAACTTACCCTACACAATCCCAGTAACATCTTCAACATCAGCAGATAATATCGATTGGCAATTTAGATATTATACTGAAAACGGAGGAACTATTGATAGTGGTTCAGGTAGAACTATTGTAAGGCTTTTTAATAAATCTGTTGGTGCATCTGCAGGAAACTTTATTCAACTTAAATTATTTGATAAAGTTGGTGGATCTTGGCAAACAGAAAGTGGAACAGCTAGTTTAACTGGAGCAAGTGAAGCAGTTATAACTGCTGGAGGCTATAATGCTTTCCTATTTGTAATTAATAATGCTAATGGAGCAACAACACCTACTAATGACGATTTTTTAATAGATGATTTAGCATTTAGTACAGATCCAAATCTTACAGATGAAATTGCAGATTTGTTAACAGGTAATTCTTGGATTGCTAATTACAGTCCTAATGAAATTAATAAATCTTATGAACAAGTAGATCTTGTTGCAGAAGAAAATGTTGCAACACCGTCTATAGATGGTAATGATAGCCCAACAGTAATGAAAATTACAAGAGGAGATGCTGTAAATCCGTATTTAAAATTTAAAATAGACCCAATAAACTATACAACAGGAGGTAAAGTTAAATTTAGAATTTTTCCTGAATGTAAAATTGGAGTGCCAACAAATGTTAGGTTCTTTTTAAGAAAAGATGATTTAGGAGCAACACAAGTTAGTAAACCAACAATTAGCGTTATTCCAAATATTTGGAATGAAATAGAAGTAGATTTAGCCACTTTAGCTGGGAATCCAGAAGTAGATAATATGTATAATGACATGCTTATCTTTTTTAATTTTGGTGATGCAACTCCAGAAGCTGTAAATACTATATTTTATTTAGATGCTTTTCAAGCGCCTACAGCAGCAGTTTTATCTATAGAAAATATTACTTCAGAGAGCGGATTAAAACTTCTAGGAAACCCCGTAAATAGACAACTTTCATTAAGTAAAGAAGCAAACGCTTTAAGAGTTTATACAATTACTGGTAAAACTGTATTGAGCTATAATTCTAAAAATTCTAATTATAACGTATCTAGTCTTTCTAAAGGAATTTATTTCGCAGAAGCTACTTTTGATTCAGGAAAAAAAGTTTTCAAATTCATAAAAGAGTAATATTCATACTTAAAAAATGATTAAAAAAACAGCTCTTTATATTACTTTATTTCTAGTAACACCTCAACTTATTTCACAAAATAGCCCAAAAGGGCTATTCTCTGTTTTTTCTGAGCAAGAAATAGCAACAGATGCAAACGGATCTTTTGAATTTTCAACTGATTATAGTAATTCTGGCTCTCATTGGGAAATAGATTGGGATGAAAGTCAGGTTTTTTTAAATATGATGAAATATACGCATCCTACAAATATTAATAAATCTTTTGAATTAAGATTGGGTAAAGGAGCGCAAGTATATTCATTTAAAAGTACTTTTGGTGAAGCTATTCCTCCACAATGGAGGCAAAAATACGACAATAATGGCAGTGTAGTAAATGCCTCAACTCCAAGTATTGTCGATGGAAAAATTCTTTCAGAAAAAGGAAATTGGGCACCATGGGTTGATGAAGTTTGGCAATTGGTAAATTCTGATCAAAATGATAAAATTACAGAAAATGGTGTAGAAAAAGTTCAAAATAGGAACATGCATCAAGCAGGTTCTTATTTAAATAATAATGCACATAGAAGTAGCGATCATACAGAAAAACCTTTTTACTCTCCAGTAGTTGCTTCTAATTATGATTCAGAAAAACAAGAGTTTACATCTGTAAATTGGGTGCAAAGTGAAGATCCTAGTTACGTGTATGATGGTCGGTCAGATTGTAATCCTTGTCATCAAGATATTTTTAAACCAGCAACTTTATTTTACACAAAATATAAAAACTTAGGTGATGGTATTATTCAGGTAGATTTTTTAATGACAAATCATCACCAAACAAGAGAAACCCGTTTTTTTAATGTGCCTTTTATTGGTATTAGAAAATCTTCTTTAGCTTATTCGTTTTTATCAAATCCTGATAATACATATTCTGCAATAAGTTTAACAGATTGGGGTAATGCTGTTACTGTTAGAAATACAGAAACCAATGGTTGGTTTGCTGTATCCAGTCATCCAACTGGAAATGGCGCTAGTTTAGCTTTTGTTTTTCCAAAGGAAACTTTAGGTTATAGTGATTTTAGATATGGTTCTGCTTTGGGGCCAAACGAAATTAGAGATACACATATATTTTCTAGCAGACTTTTAGCCGCTGGTGCAAATCATTGGAATTTAGAAGATGCCAAGTCTACGCGAGGTAGATACTTTATTTTGATTGATTCAAATCTATCATCTATTGCAAATAAAATTCAAACCAAAGGTTTGGTAAGTGCTGCTAAAACAGAAAGAGTAGATTTTTCTGAAAATAATGCTCAAGTAATTTACTATGCAATTTCTGCAGATAACGGAGTATTTAAGGCAGATGAAGTAACCCAGCAAGAAAGTAATTTTGAAGTAAAAGAAACTCCATATTCAAATAGTTTTCCAGTATTTTTAATTCAAGCAACAAATGGAGATTCTAGAATTTCTTACAATCCTTATTTCTTTTCTTTAAGACCTTATGATGGTAAACTAAAATCAATACAATTATTAGGATATTCTTCCAATCAAACAGATATAAATCCTGCTACTTTAAGCGTAAAAGATTTAAATAAAAAAAAAATTAAGTTATATCCCAATCCATCATCTTCAAGAGTTTTTATAGAAAAATTAGAATCTATAATATGGAAAGATATAAAAGTATATAACCAAATAGGACAACTTATGGATGTCAAAATTATTGTAAATAAAAATGAATTAAAAATAGCAATAGATATATCATCATTAGCAAAAGGAGTTTATTATGCTTCTATTAATGGTGTCAGAAAAATTATAGTAAAAAACTAATTTTACAAGAATAGAGCAAATAATGGCTTTAAATGAGAAGCGCTCGGTATTGATAAAAGTATATTTTTACCAAACAAAATTCAACATAAATCTTATTCAACCAAAATTATGAAAATTTTTTATACGATTTGTCTCCTTATATGTTCCACTTTTGTTTTCTCACAAGAGATAAAGGTAACAGGAACTGTTTATGACAGCGAAGGAAACCTACTTGGAAATACAAGTGTTTTTATTGAAGGAACTAAAACTGGAACCATTGCAGATTTTGATGGAGTTTTTTCTATTACTGTGCCAAATGAATCATCAAAACTTGTTGTTTCTTATATTGGTTTTGTAGATCAAAAATTAACGGTTGGCTTGCAAACAAACTTTACTATTAAAATGAAACCTGATACTCAGAGTTTAGATGAAATAGTAGTAGT
>TARA_B110000305_G_scaffold132999_1_pt1 | contig 13675 bp, 9 predicted proteins | sample TARA_B110000305 | Tara Oceans TARA_B110000305 (sample SAMEA4397930) | marine metagenome | biome: Polar Biome; feature: [SRF] surface water layer (ENVO:00010504); material: water (ENVO:00002006), including particulate matter (ENVO:01000060) such as... | depth 5 m | reverse complement strand
AATAATGAAACCTTTAAAATTAAAAGCAACAAGATTAGTAAGAAAGAAAATTATTTTTTTTCTTTTTATTTTATTATTATGTCCATCTACATCATTTTCTGAATTAAGTTATGGAATAACGATGATCGGAGAACTAGCTTTAAAAGAAGATTTCAGACATCTACCTTATTCGAATCCCCTGGCAAAGAAAGGTGGGCAGTTAAACCTATCAACTCTTGGTACCTATGACAGCACAAATCCATTTATAATTAAAGGAAGATCCGCATATGGAATTAAAGATTATATATTTGAGACATTACTTAAAAGAAATTATGCTGAACCATTTTCACTTTACGGTCTAATTGCTGAAAGCATTGAAACACCCGATGATAGGTCATGGGTTGAATATAAAATTCACGATGAAGCGAAATTTTCTGACGGGATTAACATCACATCAAATGACGTTCTATATTCATATAATATATTAAAGGAACACGGCAGACCAAATCATAGGACCTACTATTCTAAAGTAAATAGAGTTGATATTATTAGTCAAAAATCAATAAGATTTACTTTTAATGAGACTACAGATAGAGAACTGCCTTTAATATTGTCCTTAATGCCAATAATACCAGAACATATCTATTCCAAATTTGATTTTACAAAAACATCTTTAAATATCCCAATAGGATCTGGCCCATATATAGTAGATAATTTAAATCAAGGCAAAAATATTACTTATAAAAAAAATACAAACTATTGGGGAAAAGATTTAAATATTAATAGTGGATTATATAATTTTGATAAAATATCAATCGATTACTACCTTGACGACAACTCCCGTTTCGAAGCATTTAAATCAGGTTTATCAGATATTTATCAAATTTGGGATCCAACAATATGGGCAAATTCAGTAAATATAAAAAATGTAAAAAATGGAGATATTTTACTCACGCAATTTAATAAGACCACTCCAGCAGGGATGTTAGGAATGGCATTCAATACAAGGAGAGAAGTCTTTAGAGATAAAAGTATAAGATATGCTTTAATAAATCTCTTTGACTTTAATTGGCTAAACAAAAATTTATACCATGACCTTTACTCCAGAACTAACGGTTATTTTGACAATTCCTACTTATCGTCAATAGGAAATAAGATAAGTGCTAATGAAGTTCTGTTACTTGAAGGTTTTTCTAGCAACATCAATGAGGATGTAAAAGATGGCACCTACTCATTAAGTAGTGATACAACAAATGATAAAAATAGAAAAAAACTACATCAATCATTAAGGATATTTAAAGAATCAGGCTACCAAATCGAAAATGGAATAATGGTTAACTCCTCAACCAAGGAACCTTTTTCATTTGAAATATTAATTAATTCAAAAAGACAAGAGAGATATCTTTTGTCCTTCGTGAAAACACTTGAAAGAATAGGAATTATTGCAACGTTAAGGTTGGTAGATTCGACTCAATACCAAAAGCGAAAACAGACTTTTGACTTCGATATGACTGAACATTTCTGGTACGCGTCATTATCACCTGGAAACGAACAAAAATTTTATTGGGGCAGTGAATCAGCAACCGAGGAAGGAAGTCGGAATTATGCTGGAATTAATTCTAAGGCTATAGATCACATGATCTCTAATATCATATCAGCCAAAAATTCTGATGACTTTATTGATTCAGTGCGTTCCTTAGATAGACTGTTAATATCAGGAAGTTATATTATGCCATTATTTAATTGGCCATCACAATGGGTGGCACATAATGCAAGAATTACATATCCAGAAAAACAATCATTGGATGGCTATAAAATTCACACTTGGTATACTGCCAATTAAGGTTAATTCTTTAAGGAGACTTCATAGATCTTTGTAACTATAAGATCAATAGATTCTAATTGTTCACTTGTATTACGCCATGACATATATACAACAAGTTGACTATTATTTTTAATTTTAATGTTAAGTTTTGTCTCTTCAATCCAATTAATTAAACCATCGGGATTATTGAATATCTTATTATAAAAATTTATCACAATCCCTTTTGGACCGGCTTCAATTTTTGAAATATTTGTTAATTTACATTTTCTTTTTATCTTAATTACTTTAATTAAATTATTAAATTCATCAGGCATTCTACCAAATCTATCCGTCATTTCATTTATAAAATCATCCAATTCTATATCATTTTTTATATTTGATAACCTTTTATATAAACCTAACCTTAACTGCAAGTCTTCAACATAATTATCAGGTATTAAAAATGTTAAACCTAATTTTATAATAGGAGACCATTTTTCGTGTATTTTTTCATCTTTGGAGTTTATATTAGAAATGGTTTCTTCCAACATTGTTTGGTATAATTCATATCCAACCTCTTTTACATGACCAGATTGCTCGTCCCCCAAAATATTACCAGATCCTCTTATATCTAAATCATGTGAAGCTAGAGAAAAGCCAGCACCGAGCGAATCTAGTGATTGCAATACTTCTAATCTTTTTATTGCTCGCTCTGTAAGATCTTTATTTTTTGACACGGTAAAGTAAGCAAATGATTGAAGTTTCGACCTCCCCACTCTTCCTCTTAACTGATACAACTGAGCTAACCCGAATAAATTAGCGTTATAGATTATAATTGTATTTGCTGTTGGTATGTCGAGACCAGATTCTATAATTGATGTAGATAAAAGAAGGTCAAATTTCTGATTATAAAAATTTTCGATAATAACATCTAAATTTTTTGGTGGCATCTGGCCATGTGCAATTTGAATATTTAATTCAGGCGCATATTCATCTAAAATATTTTTTACAACACCCAAATCTGATATTCTTGGGCAAACAAAGAAGCTTTGCCCGCCTCTCTTAAATTCTCTCATTAGAGCAGCTCTGATTGTTATAGGATCAAATGGCATTACGCTAGTATTAACAGCCATTCGATCAACTGGTGGTGTTGCTATTATCGACAAGTCCTTGACACCATTCATTGCTAATTGCATGGTTCTTGGTATCGGAGTCGCTGTTAAGGTTAATATATGGATATTATTTGATATATTTTTTATAAATTCTTTATGTAAAACACCGAAATGTTGCTCTTCGTCTATAATCATCATACCTAAGTTCTTGTACTTTATCTTGTTATTCAAGAGAGCGTGTGTTCCGATAATGATATCTATAGTACCGTTTTCTATTCCATCTATTGATTTATTGATATCTGCTTTTGACACAAGCCTACTTATACAGGCAACATTATACGAGAAGTATCTAAATCTATTAACAAAAGTATTATAATGCTGTCGCGCCAAAAGAGTTGTAGGTGCAATTATAACAACCTGGAAGTTATTTGTTACCATGGCAAAACTTGTTCTAAGTGCTATTTCAGTTTTTCCGAAACCAACATCACCACAAACTAAGCGATCCATTGGAATTCCTTTCTCAAGATCACTATAAATACTATCCAATGTATTCAACTGATCATCTGTTTCATCAAAAGGAAAGTGTGAATTAAACTCATTAAAAAAACTTTCATTTATTTCAATAATTGGTGCATTTGATAACTTTCTTTTGGCTTCTAATTGTATCAATTTATCGGCTATATCTCTTATTCTTTTCTTTATTTTTGCTTTTCTTAATTGCCAATTAGCATTTCCAAGTTTATCCAACAATACGCCATCACTATTGTGACCAAATAGTGAGATCATCTCAATATTTTCAACTGGTATAAATAGCTTATCACCATCTCTATAATGAAGTTCAATGCAGTCATAATAAATACCGTTAGCATTAATCTTGGTGAGGTTTGCAAAAAGACCTATACCATGATCGATATGGACAATTAGATCACCAACATTTAATGATGTTAACTCGCTTATATAATCTTTAGATTTTTTTGTCTTCTTCTGCAGCTGTTTGTTATAATCACCAAGAATATCAGATTCAGAAATAAAACAGAAATCTTCAATTTCAGCTCCTTTATCAAACATATCTATGCATAAATACAACGAATGTGAACTTTTTATATCCTTTATATTACTAATATTATTTACAAAGATATCTTTATTTTTAAAGATCGACTTGTATAAATTGTGACCAGATTTTTCAGTGTTAGATGATAAAACAATTTTCTTATTTAAAGCTACTTTTGATTGAAAGTAGTTAGCGACGTCATCAAACAGTGAATTATTAATAGACTTTCTAGAAAGTGAAAAATCAGGAGAATCTGCTTGAGGTATTTTTTTTATTTCGTAATTTTCGGATAAATCTTTATCCAGATTTTTATATAATGTAAGTTTAATATGATATGAATTTATAATTTTCTGAAGATCCTTAAAATTCATATACAAATGTTTAGAAGATATTGGTTTCCTTTTGTAATCAAAAAATGAATTATTATCTAATTCGTTTAACCTAGCTTGGTAGATATCTTCAATTTGACTAAATCTCTGCTCAACAGAATCTAATACAAGATGATCAAATACAATCACGTTGTTTTTAATTAAGTTATTTAAAGTTATAACTTTATCGTAAAAAAGAGGAAAATAATGTTCAAAACCATCTTTTAACATTTTGCTATTAATGGATTCATATAGCTCTTTATTGTCGTTTTTACTGAAATGTAGAAAGAAATTTTTATTAAAAATATTAACATTACTATCACGCAATAAAATTTCATTCGCAACATTTAAAGTTACATTATTATGCATAGCTAATGTTCTTTGATCAGTATAATTAAAAGATTTTATAGATTCTATCTTATCTCCGAAGAAGTCTACTCGTATTGGGTTAATGTAATTAGGAGGAAAAATATCAACTATACCGCCCCTAACAGCATAAGAGCCTTTTTCGATAACTGTACTCACTTTTTCATAACCAAAATTAATCAAAAATTCAATTAACGAGTTAAATTCAACGCTGTTATCTTTTGTTATATGAAATGTAGTATAGATATCATTGTTATCTGGAATTTTTTGAATTAATGCATTTATAGTTGTAAGAAGTATAAAATTATTCTTACCTTTATCAGTTATCTTCTTAATATTATTTAGGGCGTTAATTCTTTTTGACACAGTATCTTTGCTTGGGCTAATTCTGTCGTAAGGGATACAGTCCCACTCTGGGAATTCAATTACATTAACATTCTTATAGAGAAATTTAATTGACTTAGAGATAGTCGACAGATTGTTATTATTATTAGTAACAAATATTAAACAGTCTTTATTTTTTTTATGAAAGTTCTTATATAGCCAAGACAGCACGTAAGGACGAGAACCGTCACTCACATTTGTTAGGTATATTGGTTTATTTTTATGTGAAATGGAGTTTAAAATATTTCCAAACGTTAATTCTTCTAACATTAATCGTAACTTATATTATTATCATTAATATAATCACGTATTCTATTGATAATATCAGCATTAATATGATCAGCAGGCTCCTGGTTATTAATCAACCATTGATACAAGTCAGGATCTTCTTCATCTAATATAACTGTAAAATCATGTAATTCAGATTGAGTAAATTCGTGTATATTTGATTCTGCAAAATTTCCTAGCACTAGGTCTAATTCTTTAGTACCTCTATGCCAAGCTCTATAAATTAATTTTCTTATTAAGATATTCATTTTAAATCCATAAAATTATACTATTATATACATAAGGTTATTTATTTTTTTTAACAATACATTTTAAACATTTAAAGAATTAATATGAGATCGAGTCAATTAAATAAACTTTTTTCGAATATATCTATTCTCAATGGTATAGGACCGGCTTTATCGAAAAAGTACCTAAAAATAATTCAAAATGAAAGAGACTTACCTGAGCCAAGAATTGTAGATATATTATGGCATTTCCCCTATAAAATCGTAGATAGAAGGATGTCTGGTAATATTGATAAAGGAAAAGCAAATGAAATACATACATTTAAAATTACTGTAAAGCAACACCTTCTTCCACGAAGAAAAGGGCTGCCCCATAGGGTTATTGTATTTGACGATTCCTCTGAGCTTGAAATTGTTTTTTTTGTTTCAAATTACTATATAACTCAATTGCTTCCGTTAGACACAACCCGATACATATCAGGTAAAATTGACTTTTTTGGTGGCAAAACACAAATGACTCATCCTGATTTTATATTAACAGAATCTCAGTACAATAAAATGAAACCATTTCAACCAATTTATAGATTAACACAAGGTTTATCTAACAATAACGTGACAAAATTAATCGATAACATATTCAAATATGTTGGCGATATTCCTGAGTGGCACGATAAAAGTTTATTAGAAAAGATGAGCTGGAAGAGTGTAATGGAGAGCTTTAAAGATATACATATTCCCGATAATATTGATGCATTATCATCCAATAGCAGAGCTGTAGAAAGATTATCTTTTGATGAAATTCTAATCAGACAACTTAACTTATCTTATTTAAGGTCCATTAGGATGAAAACTAGAGGGATTAGTTTAATTGAAAGCAGTGATAAAAATATTGATATAATTAGTAAATTAAAATTTAAACTAACAAATTCACAACTCACTTCAATTGACCAGATATCAATTGACATGGAAAAACCGCATCAAATGCTTAGACTTCTTCAAGGTGACGTTGGTAGCGGGAAAACATTAGTCGCTATAATTTGTATGATTAAAGCTGTTAATTCTGGCTATCAGGCTGCATTAATGGCTCCAACAGAGTTGCTTGCCAGACAACATTTTCAAACAATTATTAATCTTACAAAAAATGTTAATATAAATATTGCATTTATATCCGGTAAAGAAAATCAAAAAAATAGACATAAAGTTCAAGAAGAGTTGGCATCTGGTGAAATAGACATAGTTATTGGTACTCATGTATTATTTCAAAATAACGTAATCTATAATAAACTTGGTTTTATTGTAATTGATGAGCAACACAGATTTGGTGTAAACCAACGACTAGCATTACAATCAAAGAGTGAAACTGGTAACTGTGATTTATTGCTAATGACTGCAACTCCGATACCCAGAACATTAATTCAAATGCAATATGGCGACATCGATAGAACTGCGTTGGAAAGAATACCTGGAAGAAAAAATATCAAAACAACTATAATTCCGGATTCAAAGATAGATAATATAATACAAAGATTAAAAGAAATTATAAATCTTAACAATAAGATCTATTGGGTATGCCCACAAATTGAAGATACGGAAAATAATATCACTTCAGTTATAACAAGATATAATTACCTTAATGGCATCTTTAAAAATAATGTTTCTCTTGCTCATGGGAAAATGTCAATAGTAACAAGATCTAAAGAAATTGATAAGTTTTACAATAGTGAAACTCAAATATTAGTTGCAACGACAGTTATAGAGGTCGGAATAGATGTTCCTGACGCCAATATAATTATCATTGAAAATGCTAATTTATTTGGACTTACACAACTGCACCAATTAAGAGGTCGCGTAGGAAGAAATTCAAATGAATCATACTGTATGCTTATGTATAATGAAAATATGAGTGAAATATCTGCAAATAGACTAAATGTAATAAGAAATTTAAATAATGGATTTGAAATATCAGAAAAAGATTTACAACTAAGAGGTTCGGGTGATGTTATCGGGGTCAAGCAAAGTGGATTTATTGGATTTAAAATAGCTGATACAGAAAATATAATAAAATATCAATCATATTCAAAACAATTGAGTGATCAACTAATCGAGGACATTAAAATTAATGATTTAAATAAGTTAAAATATAAAATGCTGTTTGAGTTATACGAAAAAACTGACTTTAAACTTATTATAGCTTAATCTTTTTTACCTTCATCCGGCATCACCAATCCAGCAGATATTACTAATTTTGCTGCATCCTCAACACTCATATCCATAATTTTTACATCATCTTCTGGAAGAAAAAGCAAGAAACCCGATGTAGGGTTTGGTGTAGTTGGAAGAAATACTGATAAGTAATTGTTATTATTTGATATTTTTTTTAACACCTCACCTTTAGTATCAGTTGATATAAAACATATTGCCCATATATCTTTCCTTGGATATTCAATTAGCCCTGCTTTATTAAAACTATGACCCTTTTCAGAAAATACGGTTTCAAAAATTTGCTTTAAACCTTTGTATATAATACGTATAAATGGTGTTTTATTTAACAGAGATTCACCAAACTTTACTAGTCCTCTGCCTAGAAAATTAGCTCCAAGAAAACCCAATAATGTTAGAACTATAAATCCAACAATAAGACCAATACCTGGAACATCTATTGGAAGAAAGTTATTTGGGTCATAAGCGTTTGGTATTAATGGCGTAAACCATTCATCAACTTTATTTATAAACCACCATGTAACGGCAAATGTAATATATAAGGGCGCAACAATAATTAAACCAGTTAAAAAATATGACCTAATTTTTTTTGCAAAACTCAACTTAACTTTATCTTCAATATTAATATTTTTCATATGCCATCACTATAATTTAATTTCAGTACAAGTATCAGAAGATGCGATAAATTTATCACATATAAAATCAACACGTTCTTTGCTATTAAAAGGACCTAATTTTATAGTGTACACCATCTTAATACCATCGACAATATCTTCGTCTATGTATGGAGTGAGTCCACTTAAAGCTACATAATGTTTGATCGTAATTTTATTTAAAGCTAAACTTGCGTCATATCCGTTATCAAATTTTCCCAATTCAATGTAAGCATAATAAACAGATATATTGGCTTCTTTGATTGGAATATTTTTCTTAGCATTACTTGAGTTACTGAAAAATGATATAATATTAGAGATTGATTTATCTAATGATGCTATGTCATTACCAGTAGCTTCATCAGTAACGTCGATTTCTCTGATAATATCTGAAGTTTTAATTTCAACATCACTTTCAATAGAAGATTCACTGATGTTAAATTCCAGAACATTAGATTGATTAATAGCTTCGGTAGACGTTAAGTCTTTAGACGTATTACCGTTTATTATACTTTCAAAAAGACCAGGTTTATCAATTGAATTCACATCGTCTAACTTTTGGTAATCCGTTCTATCAGATAGCAATTCACTATTATCCTTACTTCTACCGAAAAAGTTACTAACATTTCTACTAAAATTATTATTCATAAAATCAATTTTTTTAGATACTTCAACATCACTCAGACTAATAATATTATCGTTTTTAGTCTCTATATTAAATTTAAAATCATTATCTTTCTCTGCATTAGAAACATATAATTTATCTTGTTCCGCTAATTCATTGTGACCTATGCTATCTCTTGCGAACGCTCTTGTTTCATGAGCTAATTTCTTATTTTCCGCACTTAAAGTATTCAACCACAATGAGTTCGTGATATCTGTTATGGAATTAATATAATTTTGAGTTTTATAGTATGAAATTCCTCTGTAGAGAAAAGCAATAGATAATTCTTCCTCACCCAAAGTACCCGATTTTATTAAGCTGGTAAATAATGGAATAGATTCTTCATGTTCATCGTTGTTAAATATTTCTATACCATATTCATAACTAGATTCACTGATTTCTGAACGTGATTGATTTATACTTACAATGCATACAATAAAGATAATTGTGATAAATAATTGAAGTTGGCGAATGGACATTATAATTAATTACGATATGTTGAATAATAATCTATCCTATAGATATCATCTAAATTAGATTAAATATAGTTTAAAGAATATTTACATCGCATTTTCAACGTATTTTTTAAAGAACTGAATTATAAATTAATTATTATTAAATAATATATTTATACAAAAAGCTATAAATGGTAATACCAAACAATAAGCAATAAAAGAAAGATAGAATATGAACTATAAACTTGTTGAATTGCTCATCATTGGAATAATTATTCCTAGTATTGTTATAATTTATAAATTAGCTGGATATACATTAATTATTTTATGGGTAATAACTTTATACTGTCTAGTAGTATATTTAAAAAACAATAGTTATAAAATTAAAGATATTTTTTTATTTAAAGAAATAACATATAAAAATCTAAAATTAATTTTATTTAGATGGATTATTATAAGTCTATGTTTAACAGCTTTCACATACTACTTATTTCCTGAGAAATTTCTTTTTCTTCAAAAAAATAATCCAAACTTTATTTGGCTTTTATTTATATTCTATCCTTTCTTTAGCGCCCTACCGCAAGAATTTATTTTTTGTACATTTTTTTTTAAAAGATATAAGAATATAATTAATCCTAATTATATCCCAGTGATGAGTGCTTTATTTTTTACTTTTAGTCATTTCTTTTTTATAAACTTAATAGCACCTACATTGTCTATATTCGCAGGATTAATTTTTGCACATACCTATAAAAAAACTAATTCATTAGCGCTAGTAACCCTTGAACATAGTCTTTATGGCAATACATTGTTCTATATTGGCTTGGGATATTATTTCTGGGGAGGTTCTGTAAATTAAATATTGGTAGCTATAATAACTTATTATAAAAAATTATATTTTAATGATAAAAATAAGTAAAACAGATTAATCATGTTGGTATTTTTATACTCATTTTAATAATTAATTGAATCTATTTAATTGGAATAAATGTATTAAATAAACCCAAAACTTTAATATCATCAATTTCGTAACCAACGGATCTGACGAATGATAAATTAATTTCATATGATGAAAAAATATAATAATTGCTTCTTTTTATAAGCTTATCATCTGATTCCAATAGTATGTTAGCCAAACTTAAAATTAAATTTGCTGTATAAATAGATTCTCCGTTATTTATAATTTCAGTCTTTATAGATTTAGTTAGATGATAATTAAAATCTTCCTGAGAAGGATTTAAAAATACAGATAAGAGAATAATGCAGAGCAATACTGAAGAAAAATATTGCAATAACTTCCGGCTGAATATATTTTTGTTAATCGGTATCATTTGGTTAATTTTAAGATATTAACGTTTAAGAAAGTCACGAACAATACGTTGACCGCTTTCATTCAATTTTTCGAGTAAAAGTGGCAATTTTTTATCAATAAGATTTCCATCACGCTTTAAAAATTTACCATTTACAATAACACTATCGATATCACGCGGACCTGAATGAAACAATATTGATGCTATAGGGTTATGTGTTGGAGAAAAATTAATTTCGTCTTTTTTAAACATAATTAAATCAGCTTTTTTACCTGGTGTAATAGAGCCAATGATTTTCTCCATTGAAAGAACAGAAGCTGCGTCTACAGTAGCCCACTCAAGGGCATTTCTTGATGTTACTGACATTATTTCTGGTGGTTTATTATCATTATTATATGATTCTAATGTTATTTCATGCCTAACAGCCTGCAGTGAAGTTCTGATTACAGAAAACATATCCGCAGCCATTGCTGATTCTATATCTGAACCAAAGGCCATTCGTCCTTTTAATTCAATTAAGCGTTTAGTAAGAGGATTTCCAAATCCCATCTGTAATTCTACTTCTGGGGTCAATGAAAATGTTACATTAGCATTAATTAACATATTAAGCATATCATCAGTAATTCTGTTTGCGTGAACAATATTTGTTTTTGAATTTAATAAGTTTAATTTATTTAACTCATCAAAGCCATTCGGTGTTAAAAATTTTCCTCCGATATGCATGCTAATAAACATATCTAAATCGTTAGCTAGCTTAAAATCTTCTTCACACACTTCCATGGTAGATTGCTGAGGTCCCAATACAGCAAGTCCCAGTGAAAGTAAGTCCTCATTAGAGTTAAATTCTTCTTTTCTTAATCTAATAATCTCTGACTTTGGCATTGGAATTTCACTAAAATGTTTTTGACCATCTTTTGGTGGATGCTTTGGAGATCCATGTAAAAAAATAGCTCTTACATTTGAATTTCTTAAACCGTTTATAGCAGAATTTGTATGATCTGGTGTAGGGTTATTATGACACCAATCGACTAAAGTAGTTGTGCCAGAGTGAATTTGATGCAAAGCGCCAACATAGTTTGCAATTTCAATATCATCAGGGGTGAAATAAGACGCAAGACCAGAATGGACAGCTTTTAAATAATCTGTAAGGGTCCAATCAGCAGCTACACCTCTCAAACCAGTCTGCCATGTATGTATGTGTGTGTTTATAAAACCAGGTGCGATAATCATATTAGAGCAATCAACCGACTCCACGTTAGAGTCAATCTTTATATCTTTAGAAACATTTATGATTTTATCGTTGTTAACTAATATATCAGCTTTGTCAAAATCACCAATGTTATCGTCCATTGATATAACTTGTGCATTCTTTAAGATATAATTATTCATATTCTTATTATAACATTAAATTTTAAAAAAATTCAAATAATCTGAAATTAATTTAAAATTAAATTTCTTTCTCCCATCTAGATGTACTATTGTATTTGGATATTTTAGTGGTCCATATAAGAATCCAGTTATCTGCTCCTTAGTGAAACGCTCTTCCAAACCTATGCTACCTTTTGAGATTTCAGTATATTGAAGAGCTCTTTCGATATAGACTTTTCTATTAATGATATGCGGGTTGTTACTTAAAGATGGAGTCTCGCAATAGCTAATATACCTACCCTTACCCTCCTTAAGCCATTTGTCAGTTGCCTTTACAATATTATGTCTTTTGTTAAACCTTAAAAACCACAAATCCTTATTTTCCATATCAAATAGTATCTCTTCTAATGTATGCTTTATTGTTGGTAGAAATAACCAGTCATGCTCCACCATAAATAAATAATCACTTTTACTACTCTTAACTGCCTTAATATATCCGTCAGATAATGATTCTGTTAACTCAACATTTGGGATGATTTTTTGTATGTTTTTGATATATTCTTCAGATTTTTTAGTGTTGGGATTTGGGTCACACCAGACTTTAACTGGGATTTCTATTTTAAAAACATCAATTAAAGATCTATAGGTTTCCGCCAATAACGTTGTAGAAGGTGAATAAAGGGTAGAGTTAGAAAATATATGCAATTCTATATTCATTTTAATACTTTATTTTGAATGATAAAAAAATTAAGATAGTATATTAATTCTAATTTGTGAATAAAATTATACGTTAACTTATGCTATTGGATGGTTAATATAAATGAAAAAATTACCAATTTCTTGTTTTATAATCGCTAAAAACGAGGCTCTTAGAATACGAAAAACAATCGAATCAGTAATTGATCTAGTTGATGAGGTTATAGTTATAGATTCAGGTTCTACTGACGGTACGCAAAGAATTGCTTCCGATTTGGGGTGCTTTGTAAAAAGCAAAAATTGGATTGGGTATGGGCAACAAAAAAGATTTGGAGAAGATTCTTGTCGAAATGAGTGGCTATTAAATCTAGACGCAGACGAATATCTAACAGCTAATATTAAAGATGAAATAATAAGATTATTTGAAACCAAAATATTATTTAGTTTTTATGCATTTAAAGTGGTACCAATTTATCATAACTGGAAAAAACCAAGACTTTTATCATCTTATCATAATTGTGTTAGACTTTATGACAAATCTGTTGGGAGGTTCTCCAATTCAGCGGTTCATGATTCAGTACTAACTGGTAACAATGAAATAAAATTACTTAAACACCATGTATTGGATAATTCTGTAAGATCTTATTTGCATTTAATTATAAAGCAAAATAGCTACATAAGACTACAAGTAGAAACTCTTAAAAAAAGAAATATTGGAATTTTGCTACTT
>TARA_B110000305_G_scaffold53294_1_pt1 | contig 13853 bp, 13 predicted proteins | sample TARA_B110000305 | Tara Oceans TARA_B110000305 (sample SAMEA4397930) | marine metagenome | biome: Polar Biome; feature: [SRF] surface water layer (ENVO:00010504); material: water (ENVO:00002006), including particulate matter (ENVO:01000060) such as... | depth 5 m | reverse complement strand
ACCACATCCATTATAAATTCATCATTAACAATGATAAATAATGAAGATAAAATTCTTGATCTGGGTTGTGGTTGCGGGATTGTTGGGATAATAATTGCTAATTTAAACAATAAAAACTTTAAATTATTTGCTTCAGATATTAGTAGTACAGTAGAAGAAATAGTAAAGCTTAATGCAGAAAAGTATAATGTAGAGATTGAAGTTAGAAAAAGTGATATTTTTAATGCATGGAAGGGCTATAGATTCAATACTATTATCAATGATATTTCGGGAGTTTCGGAAGAAATTGCAAAAATTTCACCATGGTTTAAAAATATATCATGCGATACTGGAGCTGGTGGTGATAACTTGATAAATAAAGTTTTGAAACAGTCCCCAGACTTTCTTCATGAAAATGGAAAATTAATATTTCCAATAATTTCCTTTTCAAATGAGAAAGAGATTTTACAGCTGGCTAATGAAGTATATGGAAACGTAAAATTGCTCAAAAAAGATTTCTGGCCTGCTCCAAAAGAATTATTAGATAATATAGATTTGTTAAGGCAGCTAAAGAAAGAAGGTCTTGTTTCATTTGAAGAAAAATTTGGCTCAGTCATTGGATACACTGCTGTATATGAAGCATCTTTATCAAGCGACTAAAACATTAAGTATATTCATTTAAAATATCAACTGCTATAATATGTGTATGAATTTTAAAGATCCAAACCAAGATTTACATGATTTACCAAAATTTGAAACATCTGAAGTTTATAATTTTGATGACCCTGTAGAGAAAAAATTCTCAAAAGAGTTAAAACAAATCAATACAGATGGCTACGCTATACTAGATCTAAATCAACCTTATGAAATCTATAAAACTATAAATAATAAGATAGATAATAAAATCTTTGATGGTAATCCCAAACTTAACCCTAAATATTATCACTATAATGAAAACCCTCGTGTTATTGAGGCATGGCGTGATATAAAAGAGATTGTTGATTTGGCTAGAGATAGTGATGTTTTAGATTTTCTAGAATGTGTTTATAAAAGAAGGCCAATTCCTTTCTCAACTATAAATTTTATAAAATCATCTGAACAGCCGCTCCATAGTGACTATATGCATTTTTCATCAAAACCAGAAAGATACTTAACTGGGGTTTGGTTTGCATTGGAGGACATTGACATAAATTCAGGCCCACTTCAAGTAATTCCCAAAAGTCACAAATTATCGATTACAACTCTTGAGGAACTTTCACAAGATATTCCCAAAAATACTAAACAGTTAAAAGAAAATTATACCGAATATGAAGAACACGTTAAAAAAGTTGTCAAACAGAATAACCTGGACTCTAAAAAAATTACTATTAAAAAAAATCAATGCTTAATATGGTCCGCAAACCTGCTCCATGGCGGTTCACCAATACATGATGAAACATTAACACGGAAAAGCTTAGTTGTTCATTATCATTATGAAAATTGTTTATACTATAATCCGGGGTTTTCAAAGCTCTCAAAAAATATTATGGCTGAAAGAAAAATTGAAGAAATTACATATTAAAAAGGAGACAATATGACTAAAGATGAGCTTTTTTTATTGATTAAAGATGCTTTAGATGCTGATAACGAAATTGATATCAATGCATCGGCTGATAATATACCAGAATGGGATTCATTGGGGCACTTAAGTGTTTTAACAGCATTAGACGATGCAACAGATGGCAAAGCATCTTCGTTAACTGATTTGAGTGATGCAACATCAGTTACTGAAATAGTTAATATTCTAGAAGCACAAGAAATTATATAAAAACATACTGCAATATATGAATATCAGCATAGACGGTATTGCTTATCAATTAGCTTCGAAAAAAGAAACATTCACTGATCTAAAAAATGATAATCCTGAATGGGATATGGATTTAATAGTCTCTAAAACAGGTGTTGAAACAAGATATGTTTCTGAAACAAATGAGACTGCATTAAGTCTTTGCATTGCTGCTGCAAAAAAAATAGATTTCAACTCTCATGATATTGGGGCTTGTATCTTTGTTAGTCAATCACCTGATTATATGCTTCCTACTTCTGCCTGTATTGCCCAGGAAAAATTAGGACTTGATAGGGATGTTGCAGCTTTTGATATTAATTTAGGTTGTTCAGGTTTTATTTATGCCTTGAGTGTAGCAAAGGGCATTCTATCTGATATTGAAAAATCTAAAGCACTATTGTTATGTGGTGATACATACTCCAAGTTCATAAATAAGAATGATAGGACTTGTAGGCCGATATTTAGTGACGCAGGCAGTGCAGTTTTATTGTCAAAATCAGAGAGTAAAAATACTGGTCCTTTTAATTTTGGAACTGATGGAAGGGGTTATGACAAATTAATAGTTAGGAATAGAGCATCAAAAGTTGAAAGTAAATTCGATGATTTTCTTCATATGAACGGTGCAGAAGTCTTACTATTTACTATGGCAAATGTTCCAAGTGGAGTTAAGGCTTTATTAAAAAAAGCTAATCTTGAATCTGAAGATATTGATTACTTTCTTTTTCATCAGGCTAGCGCCATAGTATTAGATAATATTCAAAGAAAGTTAAATATTCCTGATGAAAAGTTTCCTAGGAATAATAAAAATATAGGCAATACCGTCTCTGCAACAATTCCGATACTTATGAAAGATCTTGAAGATGAAGGAAGGCTAAAAAAAGGTCAAAAGTTATTATTATTCGGTTTTGGTGTGGGTTACTCATATGGTGGATGCATTCTTGAATACTGAGTTAGAAGGTAAACAGATAATAATCACTGGATTTAGTTCAGAATTAGCCATAGCATCATTTCAACAATATGCCGTCAATAATCTTATTTTTGGTACCTATAACAGCAATAAGATTAGTTTAAAAAATAAAAATATTAAATTATGTAAACTAGATTTAGCCAGCGAGAATGAAATTAAAGAATATGTTGAGAATATTAAGAAAGATTTAAAAAATGTTATTTTAGTAAATTTTGCTGGATATAAGTTTGATGGTTTGCTTGCAAATTATAAAGTAGATGAGTGGGATAAAACATTTGACATAAATATAAGGTCAAATTTTTTACTTACAAAAAATATTTTACCAATAATGATCGCAAATCAATGGGGTAGAATTATTCATATTTCCTCAGCACGAGGATTAAGAGGCAGTCCTGGATCTTCTGCTTATAGCGCATCTAAATCAGCATTAAGTTCTTTTAATAAATCAATTGCAAAAGAGTATGCTAGGTTTGGAATTACTTCTAATATTATTTCACTCGGATACTTTAATTATGGCATGTTCAAAGAACTTGATTTAAAGCTTAAACAAAAATTTATAGAATCGTTGCCATCTAAATTAATGGGCAGTCATAAAGATGTTTCAAGCTGTTTTGAATATTTAGTTCATTCTCCATTTACAAATGGTGAAAAAATTACCATAGATGGCTGTATGGACTAGATGATTGTTTATTATCTATTGTAATGATAATTTGCATTCAGACTTTAAAAGTAAATACTTTTTCATTAAAAATAGAAAGGCTTGATTTCACAGGAATAAATTATGATCTCTAAATTTGAACTTGAACATAAAAAATTATTCGAAGCTGAGTTTGTTGTTGGTAAAACATTTAGGCTTGTTAAGATAAATCCTGATTGTGAGCAAGATGCTAGCTTTGTAATTGAATTAAGAAATAGAAAACTGAACAATTATTTAAGAGCTAGCAATATTTCGCTCAACGATCAAATGAATTATTTCAAAAAGTATCAATTAGATTTTGGAAGAGGAGAACAAATTTACTTCAAAATTTTTGATATATCAAAAAATACTTTCAATGGTATCGTAAGACTTACTGAATTAAATAAGACAAGTAAATTTTGCTATGAGAGCATGGTTGTAAAAGAAAATATAAGCCCTGTGGTTCCAACTGATGTAGTTCTGGCAATATATACAATTGGTTTTGAAAAACTCTTCAAAAAAAATTGTGGCCCATTTCCAGTTTCAAAAAAAAATATAAGGGTTTTAGATTGGCATAAAAAAATTGGAATGACTGAAATTATTAATGAGGATAATGAATATTTTTATTTAGAGATCTCTTCTGAGAATTATTTTAATAATATTGAAAAATATAAAAAGTTAGGTCTTGGTCTTGTAAATTATGAAAACAAAAAATAAGCTTAGAATATAAAATAACTTATACTTAAAAAAATAAGTAAATCGTTGAACATAAAGCTAAATTTATTAATTAATATGATAAAAAAATGAACTTTCTCAACAAAAATAGCCCAGAAATTATAATTCATATCAGAGGTTTTTAGCTTGAAATACAGAGGAGAAATTGATGGATTAAGAGCTCTGGCTGTTGTTCCTGTAATGCTCTTCCATGCAGGATTTGAATTATTTGGTGGTGGATTCGTTGGGGTTGATGTTTTCTTTGTTATAAGTGGCTACTTGATAACAACAATCCTCATTGAAGATATAGAAAATAAGCGCTTTAGTATTATTAATTTTTATGAAAGGAGAGCTAGAAGAATCCTACCTGCATTATTTTTTGTTATTTTTGTATGTATTCCATTTGCTTGGATGTGGATGGATCTTAGCCAGATGCGAGACTTTTCTCAAAGTCTTGTTGCTGTAAGTCTATTCGCATCAAATATACTATTTTGGACAGAAAGTGGTTACTTTGCAGGAGCTGCTGAAGAAAAACCTTTGCTTCATACTTGGAGTTTAGCGGTAGAAGAACAATATTACCTGTTATTTCCAATATTTCTCATTTTGGCATGGCGATTGGGTAAAAACAGAGTATTTTGGATTATTGTTTTTATGTCAGTCCTTAGCTTATTGCTGAGTGAATGGGGATGGCGTAACGCTCCAATAGCTAATTTTTATTTAGCACCTACACGCGCATGGGAATTGTTAGCAGGCTCGATTGCTGCTTTTGTGGTTCAAAAGCAAGGTGTTCAAAAGAATAACTTGCTATCACTTCTTGGTTTGACTGCAATAATATTTTCTATTGTGGCATATGATAAAAATATTCCATTCCCTAGCGTTTACACTTTAGTTCCTGTTTTGGGTGTAACACTTATTGTTCTATATGCAGAAAAGGACACATTAGTAGCAAAGTTGTTAAGTACTAAATTATTTGTAGGCATTGGTCTAATTAGCTATTCAGCATATTTATGGCATCAACCACTTTTTGCATTCGCACGAATTACAGGCAATAGAGAAACTATACTAAGTATGATTTTATTTTTTTTATCTTTTGTTTTTGCATATTTGTCATGGAAATATGTTGAAAATCCATTTAGAAATAAAAGTTTTGTAAAAAGGAAGACATTATTTTTAGGGTCTCTCGCTTGCATCTTATCAATAATTTTCATTGGTGCAATTGGTCATTACAGTAATGGATTCAGTAATAGGTTCGACGAAAAACAAATAACATTTTTAAATGAATTTGAGAATGATCTACCTGATTTGAACTATATTACCCGCACTGGGCTAACTAAAAAATATAGATTAGATTGTGACTACTATGATTTAGAAGCACTTAAATCAAGCTATCCAACAAATATTCCTCAAAAAATATCACCCGAGTGTACAAAAAAATCACTTCCTCAAAAAACAATTTTTATTTGGGGCGATAGTCATGCTCAGCATTTTAGTTATGGATTGAAAAAAGTCTATGGTCAAGATTTTGCTATCCGCCAAATAGCTACAAGTGGTTGTGATCCAAAGATAGTTAATAAGAATAGTGAGTTTGATTATTGCCAAAAATCTAATTTTGAAGCTATGAAATATATATCAGAAGTAAAACCAAGCACTGTCTTGCTTGCGCAAAGAATGAATCATAATATTGGAAATCACAAGGAACTAATATTTTCATTAAAGAGAGCTGGGGTTTCTAACATTATCTTAGTGGGTCCTGTTCCTCAGTGGACTAAAGATTTACATGACATATTAGTTAATGATTTGGATAATGTACCAAAAAAACTTTTAAGCTTCATAAATCATGACATAATCGAAACTAATGAGGAGCTTCGTGTGGAATTTTCATCTTATCCTGGGGTAAGTTACATTGATATTATAGATTTATTTTGTGATCAAAACGGCTGTCTAGTATATCTTGGAGATGATGTCGAAGTTGGAATTACTACATATGATTATGGGCATTTGACTCCAATAGCATCAGAATATGTTGCTGAAAAAATAAGACCTTATTTCACTGGTGCAAATAATTGAAAATGTCATTTTCATTAATACTCTTTACTTATAATCAAGAAAAATTTGTTTCTCAAGCTGTCAATGCTGCCCTTTCTCAAAAATGCGATCCTATTGAAATTTTGATTACTGATGACTGCTCTAATGACAAAACATTTGATATTGTCCAGGATACGGTAAAGAACTATAAAGGTCCTCATAAAGTATTACTAAATCGTAATAATAAAAACCTTGGTCTTTCTCGTCATATAGATAAAGCACATGAACTCTCATCAGGTGAGGTAATTATAGGTGCGGCAGGCGATGACATATCTCATCCCAATCGTTGTCAAAAAATAATTGACTGCTTTGAAAGCAAAAGCCCTTTACTTGTTTTTTCAGATGCAGATGTAATTGATAGTAATGGAAAAGAAACCACTCATGGATATTCTAATGCTACGCTATATAAATCTAATGACATTATAGAGATAGCGCGTTCAGGCTCTCTTTATTTAGGAGCAACAGGTGCATGGCATCGCATTTTGTATGATAAATATGGACCCCTTGAAGAGTATGCCTATGAAGATCTAATATTTGGCTTTCGTGCAGCATTAGAAAAAAAATTTTATATCTTACATGAGCCCCTAGTAACATATAGGCTAGGATTTGGAGTTACTAGTAAAGATCCATTTTTTGAAAATACTGAGAGTTTTCGGAGGAGCAGACTTCAGAGTTTAAAGGTTATAAAAGCAGTATATGCTCAACGACATAAAGATGCTCTAACTTTTGGTTATTCATCTAAATCATTAATAACAAAGACCATTGAACACGAATTTCTTAAGGCAGATATTGGGATAAAATTTTATAATAAAAAATCATGCAAGTTTTGGGGTGGTATGTTTTATCACCCAATCTTAACCCTTAAGCGATTTGTTTTAGAATATTTTAGGATATTTCGTTTTAAAAAAACTTTAAAGATTGTTAAAAAGTCCTCTCCGCTCTAATAATTATTATAATATCAGGTTTTTTTTGGGATTTTTGCAAATCATTAGATAAAACATTTAACTTATCTCGCCAGTGACCAACATAGTGTATTTCTCTAAAAGTTGCGTTAAGGTAAGGTTTTAGTGCATCAGTAAATGAATCCCCCACAACCCATATTTGTTTATCAATAATTGGGTTTGAATTGTATACGATCTCTTGGTTGCCAAAGGCTTCATTTATTGCAACTTCTTGATTGGCATCCCTAGTTAGTTGATGTGAATGAGCAATATCAGCTAACCATGAATCACCATTTTCAAGTTTATAATCCTTAATTTTAGATATCTTAATAAGATCTCCGGCAATCGTATCTCTCACAGAAAATTCTACTTTTGGCCCTGTGTATCCTAATTTTGATAACAAATTATTAAAAGCTATAAAGGAACCTTTGTCATTCCAATGAGTATCAGTTTTATAATATAAATAACCTTCCGATTCTTTAGCATTTATTAAATCATCTGTTGGGTCATAGGCAGTTAAGTTGGTAATACCATCTAATTTAGATATATAAGAATCAATATACCTCTCTTTTAAAAAAGGAGTTTTAAATGGTAATTTTTCGCTATAAATAGAGGACTTGCTAGGCCCTATAAAGAGTGCGATTTGTGAATTTGAGTCTATGCCAAGCATAGATAGCTCACTTAAAGTATCTTTAAGGTTAGTTAAATTATCTATAGTTGGTCTAATAGCAAGTTTATGTTTGGCAACTGTTTGATTAGATGCATTACCTAAGAAAAACCAGCCGTCATATCCTTTAAACCATCTGGAAGATGATCCAACTCTATGCTCTAAACCTTTTCTCAAATTAACATCATCAACACTTTTAATTTTGCTGAAATCATAATAATTTATTAATAATCCAATAAAGCCAATTATAGAAACTACTACCACCAAAGCTATGTTTCTGAGTTTCTTTTTTGTTTTACCAAATCTAATTGGTTTCTCTATAAAGACAAAGGTTAGCCATGCTAAAAAAATAGAAACAAGAACTGCCAAAATTCTTACATCTCTTTGAGGGGTTCCATCTTCAATTATGTGAAGATAAGAAAGTATTGGCCAATGCCACAGGTATAAAGGATAACTAATTAAACCAAACCAAACTGCTAACTTATTAGATAAGATTAATCTTGCTAAAGCACTTGAATTGCCACCGATTATTATTAAGACGGCTCCAATAACAGGCACAACAGCAGCATACGATGGAAAAGGATCATTCTTGTTTATAAAGAAAATAGAAGCGATCAACAAAACAATACCTATAAAAGTAATAACTCCATTTTGAATCAGCACTAACGAAATATTGTTAAATTTTGATCGGTTAAGCAGGTTCATCTCAAAGCCAAAAGGATAAGGTCTATAAAGCAATATCCATGCTAAAACACTACCTACAAGCAACTCCCAGAACCTTCCAAATGGCAAGAAAAATATTTGAGCAGGGTATTTCTCTACCCAGATAATATTAACGAAAAATGATGCTATCATTAATAAGATACACACCATAAGAAGATTGAGATTAGCTTTCCATGCTAGCCACAAAATTAATGGCCAAAAAATATAAAATTGCTCTTCTACTGCCAAACTCCATAAGTGAAGCATAGGCTTGAACTCTGCTTCAGCATCAAAATAGCCAGCTTCAGCAGCAAAAATAAAATTACTTATAAATCCAGCTCCGGCAGCTATATGTTTACCTAGCTGATTAAACTCATCTGCTAATAAGACAAACCATCCAAAAACTAAAGAAAAAATCATAATAGTTATTAGGGAAGGAAAAATTCTTCTAATTCGGCGCCCATAAAAATCATTAAAACTAAAACTGTCCTTATCTAAATTTTCAAAAATATGAGTAGTAATTAAAAATCCGCTTATTACAAAGAAAACATCAACACCAACAAAACCTCCAACAACAAAATAAGGAAAAGCATGAAATGCTACTACTGATAGAACAGCAAATGCTCTAAGACCATCAATTTCAGATCTATATACAGATTTGTATGGAGTGTTCTGGTTCATCTTACATATTACAAAAATTTATTTATTATGAGCTAATTGGAATGACTATAATAGATTAACATTTAAATTTTATGTTATTTCAATTAAATTTTTTATTTTTATGAAACTTAGATTTAACAAAAGCTAAAATTTTTGTTAAATCTAAAATTGCAGATAAAAAGCTAATTATAATAAAGTTAAATGGAAGGATAGTTTTTAGATTAGTACCTTTTTTTAATGGCAAATATATACCTCTTAAATAAAGATAGATTAAGAAAATCAGAAGAATGCTTGTCTTAGTTATATTGGGTATGAATAGTTCATTTTCTGCTCCTGTAGGATCAACAATTCTATTCCAATTATAGGAAGCTATTACTGCAACTAAAGAAATACCATAAAAATATATATCCTTATGTGGTCTGAAATATGGCATTTTGGCGGTATGAAAATAATTTCTGTACCATTTTTTTACAATCTCTATAAAATTCATTCGATCTAACTTATCGTATTTTAGAAAATTCTCAGATTTAGCAATATTAATATTATGAAGATCAACCCTACTCATAAAATCTCCATCTTCGCCTGCCCTAGTGGATTCAATAAATAATCCACATTTTATAAATACATCCTTATGAAGAATACTGCCTGGAAAAGTCTTAATAGGCTTTTCTCCATAAGTACAAGCTCTGAAAATTCTTGATATAAATAAATTTGCTTCATAGTATGTACTGCCCCACACTCCCTCATAATTTCCATTTTCTATAATTTCTAATCCGCGTGATAACCACTCATTGCATGGATGAGTTGATGTGTCTAAAAATGATAATAGTGAATTTGTCGCTTTTTTAATTCCAAAATTTCTTGCGCCACCTGGATACATATTTTTTTTGTCTAAAATATAAAGGTTAGTATTATTATCTTTATAAAAAGATTTAAAATCATATGGAATAAATATTCCATTTGAAGATGTATTGATAATGATTATTTCATTTGGAGTAGCTTTCCATTCGAGCATTGAGCTAAGTAGTATAGATAATTTTTCTTGATCACTTTTATATGGAATGATCAATGAAACTTCTTTAATCATATTTTAAACTCCATCCAAAATGTAACATGTGACATAGATTTATTTTAACTCTTATTTAAAATAATTTATCTATTTAACGTGTAAATAAAGACTATTAGATATATACACATGATAAAATTAAAAAAATATTCGCTAAGAAAATGCTTCCTAATAAATTTGATTTCATGAGAAAACAGGGATTTATATTTCCTGTAAATAAGTTATTAATGTTTAGAAAATGGCATAATTTTCTAAGTGACATGATAAATTCAGAAAGGAATTATTATTTGGATAAAAAATATTGTAACGAACTTCTAAAACATCATAAATTACGAGGTAATTTAGGCGAATCATTATTTGCATTACGCCTATTCTTGGTTTGGTATGAAACATATGTCAATTAAACAAAAAAAGTCACTTGGCATGGTTGTAGCTGATACAGACTTCTTCTTTTCTCATAGATTCGAGCTTGCAAAAAAACTATCAGAAAAATATCAAATTCTAGTAATTTGCGATTTAAGTGATGCTAATATGTCTAAACTTGCCAAGTATAGTTTCATAAAGTTTGTTCACCTCAAATCTAGAGCTAGAAAAAATAAATTTATAAATGTTATTAGTACAATTAGGTATATTTTAGGATTAGCTGTAGCTCTAAAATCAAATAAAATTGATAATGCTTTCTTCATAACTCTTGAATCCTCAATGATCGGAGCAATTGCATCAAAATATTTAAATATTAAAAGATATTATGTAATTTCTGGGGCATATGTTCTTAAAGAAAGTAATATAATAAAATTAATTGCTTCAAAAATATTCTCTTATTTTAAATCAGTGAATGATAAATTTGTATTCCAAAATAATGAAGATAAATTTCTATTTGAAGAAATGCTAGGCCAAAATAATAGATTTTTTGTGATTAAAGGTAATGGAATAAATTTAAGCTCAATAAAATTTGAAACGATTAATAATATTGAAAAAATCAAGTTTTTATTTGCTGGAAGTCTTTTCTATACAAAAGGAGTTATTCAATACCTTGATGCTGCAAGGGCACTAAAAAATTTAGGTGTGGATGCAGATTTTTATATCGCTGGTCAATATATTGAAAATCATCCGCTATCTATTAATAAAGCTTTGTATAAAAATATTACTGAGTCTTCATCGGTTAAATTTCTAGAAGCTTGGGATAAAGAAACTTTTTTAAAGAATATATATGATTATCATATTTTTGTATTGCCATCATTTGGAGAAGGAATGCCTTTAGCTGTTATGGAAGCAATGGCCTCAGGAAGAGCTTTGATTTGTACAAGGGTGCCTGGATGTAATTCGTGCATTATAGAAGGTAAAAATGGTTACTTTTGTGAAGTATCCTCGTCAGGTAGCCTAAAGAAATCAATGCAAAAAATTGTTAATAATAAAGATCTAATTCCGTCGATGGGCAATTATTCCAGGAAGCTTGTTGAGAAAGATCTGAGCTTGGACTCAATTTTCAAAAAATATCTTGAAGCAATTCAATCCATCTGATAAAAAGCCATAATAAAAATTTAAAATTAAAATTAAATATATAAAAATAGATTTATTACTTAATTATGCAGTGTAATCCAGTTCTTCTAAGCCTTTTAAAACTATTTGTTCTTCAGATGACTTACATGCCGCTTTTAATGATGGATTATCCTCAGCCCGTAAATCAGCACTTAACCAAGCTAAACATTTCATTATTTTTATATTTTTAAATGTGAATTTGAAAAGTGCGCATCAACTTGAAAATTTTCATTTTGATTAACAATTGATGCCTCCCCACCTGCAGCATTAACTATTGCTGCACCAGCTGCGATATCCCATAGATAAGTTTTTTTCTCTGAGTATAAATCTGCCTTACCTGATGCAATATACACAGAAGCCATAGCAGCTGAGCCAATCATTCTAACCTTTCTCCAGTTTTGAAAATCTTTAACCATTTTTAACAATGCATTATCTGAATAGTCTGTATTATTTGGAAGACCAGTTATTAAAATTCCTTCACTAGAATTTGTTACTTTTGATACTGATATCTCTTCATTATTTAGAAGAGCTTTTGTATAAATAGATCCCTCGTACAGATCATCATTAATAAAGTCATAGATCACGCCCAAAATAGGCTTTAAATTTGAAATTAATGCTATTGAAACACAGCATATTGGTATATTTCTAGCATAATTTGCAGTTCCGTCAAGCGGATCAACTACCCAAAATATGTTTGGTATATCTTTTGATGAAAGCCCACTCTCTTCAGCAAGTATTGGATAATCAGATTCATTTTCAATAATAGCTTTAATAGCTTTCTCAGCAAGAATATCTGCCTTTAATTTTATGTCTTTATTTGTTGATAGGATTACCTCAATGAGTATTTCTTTTTTTTTAAGTAATAAATTTCCCGCTTCAAAAACAGCTTTTTTAGCAATAACTAGTTCTTTGTTTATATCATTGTCTTCCATAGATTTGATTTATTTATAAAAAATTAATAAATTTAAAGTTAGTTATGTATATAAAAAAAACTATATATATAACCATCTCTAATCGATTATAATTATAGATTAACAGAAACTTTATTATAAATGGAAATAACAATTATCATTGACTATTTAATTATTAGCATAATTGCTTCTGTTGCTATAAATTCTGTACTAAGAAATTATGCCCAAACTAATAATATTTTAGTTGATATTCCAGATAGAAGTAGAAAGTTTCATTCAAGACCAACACCTTTAACAGGTGGCACTGGCATTTTTATAGCTCTAATACTATCTGGAAAGCTCTATATTGATTTGAATAATCTTAATGGGTATATCCCAGAGTTTACATATTATCTTATGGTTTCCTCTTTACCATTATTGCTACTATTTTTAATTGACGATTATAAAGGCCTAAAGCCAAGTCAAAGGTTGTTAATACAAGTTGGCTTAAGTTTTTTTATGATTTATACAACTGGCATTCAATTAGAATCATTTGGTAACTTATTAGGTTTTGGTAATATAAGTTTTGGAAAATTAAGTATTCCAATAACTATTTTTTGCGTAGTTGGGATAATGAATGCATTTAACATGATAGATGGAGTCAATGGTTTGTGCTCTGGATGTGCAATAATAAGTTTGTTATTAATGGGTTTTCATTCGGGATTCATTTATGACTCAATGTTGGTATTAATAATTGGCTCTATGATTGGATTTTTAATTTTCAATTTAAGAATATTTGGCAAAAAAAGAGGTGTATTTCTTGGGGATAGTGGATCTAATCTAATTGGTTTCTGGGTAGCATGGAGCGCAATCTATTGCTCTCAAAATACAATATATGATTGTGAACCAATTACTATGGTTTGGTTTGTGGCTATTCCTCTTTTAGATTGTATTGGATTAATATTTGCCAGACTGAAAAAAGGTGTAAGCGTCTCCTCTGCAGGAAGAGATCATATTCACCATAAACTAATGAACAGATACTCGCCTGAAAAAACACTTGTAATGATATTGGTGATCTCGTTGATTACAGGTTTGATAGGTATATTTTTAAATAATATTTATTCTTCTTGGGTTTCAACTTA
>TARA_B110000305_G_scaffold173667_1_pt1 | contig 13918 bp, 7 predicted proteins | sample TARA_B110000305 | Tara Oceans TARA_B110000305 (sample SAMEA4397930) | marine metagenome | biome: Polar Biome; feature: [SRF] surface water layer (ENVO:00010504); material: water (ENVO:00002006), including particulate matter (ENVO:01000060) such as... | depth 5 m | reverse complement strand
CTTAATTTAATTTCTAATTGATTTCAAATCAACTTAAAACTTTTTCTATGATGAACTGAAATACCATATTTTTTTATTGCCTCTCTATGGATTTTAGTTGGATAGCCTTTATTTTGGTTCCATCCATAGCATGGGTTATTTTCTGATAATTCAATCATGTGAGCATCTCTACTAGTTTTGGCTATAATTGAAGCTGCTGCGATATTCATGTATTTGGAATCACCTTTAATTATACATTTATATGGAATTTTATTTTCAGAATGGAATCTATTACCATCAATAATTATGAATTCTGGTTTTAGTTTTAATTGATTAATTGCTAGATTCATTGCTAAAATCGAAGCATTTAAAATATTTATTTCATCTATTTTATTAACACATACATGTGAAATAGCATAGTCTAATGCATTGTCAATTATTATTTTTCTTAAATTATTTCTTGATTTCACATTTAGTAATTTGGAATCATTTAAAATTTTATTTCTAAAATCCTTAGGCAATATTACAGCTGCTGCAGTAACAGGCCCGGCAAGACATCCTCGGCCAGATTCATCTGTTCCACACTCGATATAACTAGAGAAAAAAGGTTTTAACATTATGGTATATATTTTAAAAATAGGTAATATTTAAAATATAAGTAAAATGAAATCAATAACTTTACTGTAAATAATTTCAATGAGAATCTGTTCGTTTTATTTTATAACATTTTTTTTCTTTTTAAGTGTTTCATACGCTCAAAAGGAACATGGGGGAATACCTAAATCTAAAATTAAAGAAATCACTTCTTTTAATAATATTTTTAGTTCATCAACAGATTCTGTTTCTAAAAATAAGAGAGCTGACATAAAAAAGTATTTAATTCTAAATGCTATTTATGACTCAATCTACTTAGACACTACCTTAACAATTAAAAAACATTATAAGTTTAATTATTTAAGAAAAGATGATTTTGAACTTCTTAAGTTTTCAAATATTGGTCAAACTTATAATGATTTAACGCATAAATATGATCGAAAATCTTTTTTACCATCATTCAGTTTTTCCGCTAAGCAGTATGCTTATTTAAAATCTAATGAAGTTAAGTATTATCATGTCCCAACTCCTTTAACTGAATTATTGTTTAAAACAGTAATGGAACAAGGTCAGTTTACGGATGCTCTTTTTTCTTCTAACGTTTCTGAGAAGTTAAATTTTTCAATTGCTTTTAAGGGTTTGCGATCTTTAGGTAATTATCAAAATATTTTAACTGGATCTAAGGTTTTTAGATTTACAACTAACTTTAGCTCAAGTGACAATAAATATAATTTTAAGCTACACATTGTTAATCAAAATTATGAAAACAAAGAAAATGGTGGTTTAACTGACTCTTCAATAATTAATTTCGAATCTGAAGATCAGTTATTTAAAGAAAGGGCTAAACTTTCTGTAAAGTTTGAAAATGCAATAAATAATTTTTCTAGTAAAAGATATTATTTTGATCATCAATTTTCTTTTTCTAAAAAGAATGATTCCTTAAAAAAAAATGAGTTGTCACTTGGTCATAGGTTTGAATATGAAACCTTAAATAATTCTTTTTACCAAAGCGCTTCTAGTGAATATTTTGGTGAATTGAGTCCAGGACTCAACCTTGTAAATGACAAGTCAGAACTCAGAACAACCTTAAATGAGTTCTATACTTTTCTAAAATCAGATTTTTTGGGAAAAATTGAAGTGATTTATACTAATTATAATTATAATTATAAATCGAACTCTTTATCAGATGATTTTAAAGGTTTTGATGAAAATGAAAATGCAATTTCATTTAAAGTATATAAAAATATTTTTAATCATTATCTAAGTGGAAAAATGACCAAGAATCTTTTTGGTGAAAGATTAGGAAATTTAATAGACTTAAGTATTACATCAATTAATAATAAAGACGTTAATTATCGATTTGGAGGCAATATCTCTTACAATCACCCTGGTTTTTATTATGAATTACATAAAAGTAGTTATGTCGATTTAGACTGGAATAATGATTTAAAAAAAACTGAAATTAAAAATCTTTTTTTAAGTGTTAATTCAAAATCAGTAGGAGATTTAAAAATTGATTTTAGAATGATAAATAACTTTACTTATTTTTCTTTAGCAAATGATAATGGATTTTCAGAAAATGAAAAAACTTTAGTTCCTAAAGTAAGCCAAATTGACTCTAGAATAGAATACTTAAAAGTTAAGTGGCAAAAAGAATTTAAATTGGGGAAGTTTAGTTTAGATAATTCTCTAGTGTTTCAAAAGGTTAAGCAAAATTCGGATTTCCTGAATTTGCCTGAATTTCTGACCAGAAATACTATTTACTATTCTAATACTATTTTAAAAGGAGCGATGTTTTTTCAAACTGGAGTAAGTGTTAAATATTTTTCAAAATTTTATTCTAATGAATACAACCCTCTTATTAGTTCATTTCATGTTCAGAATAAAAATAAAATAGGAGGATTTCCAATAATTGATTTCTTTGTAAATGCAAAAATAAAACAAACTAGGTTGTTTTTAAAAGCAGAACATTTTAATTCAAGCTTAACAGGGAATAATTTTTATTCTTCCCCTTCTTATCCCTACAGAGATTTTTCAATAAGATTTGGTTTAGTTTGGAATTTCTTTAATTAACAGAAGGAAGATCTCCTTTTTCTTTTGTTTCAAGATTAGAGTAGCCCATTAAAAATTTATCAACTTGAGCTGCTGCCTCTCTCCCCTCAGAAATTGCCCAAACAATTAAAGATTGCCCTCTTCTCATATCGCCTGCAGAAAAAATATTTAGAATATTTGTCTGATAGTTATTGCATAATAATTGATTTCTGTCATCAGTTTTGATGCTCAATTGGTCAATTAGATCCGGTTCGTGACCTGTAAAGCCTAAGGCTAACAAAGCTAGATCACATGGCCATAATTTTTCTGACCCATTTACTTCTTTTAACTGAGGTTTTTCACCTTCTTTTTTAACCCATTCTACTTCTACTGTTTTCAGAGCTTTAACATTTCCTTTGCCATCTCCAATAAACTCTTTAGATAAAATACTCCATTCCCTATGAATTCCTTCTTCATGAGAGCTCGAGGTTTTTAATTTAAAAGGCCAATATGGCCATGGATTGTCTTCTGATCTATTAGAAGATGGCTTTGGCATAATTTCAAAATTTGTAACAGATTCAGCTTCTTGCCTATTAGATGTTCCAACACAGTCAGACCCAGTGTCACCACCTCCAATCACTATCACATTTTTCCCTTTAGCATTAAACTCTTTATGAGTTTTGCCTATTCCATCAACTACTTTATTTTGCAGTTTTAAAAAATCCATTGCTTGCTTTACTCCATTTAGTTCCGTTCCTTTTATAGGAAGTGACCTTCTTATAGTTGCGCCGCCGCACAATACAATAGCATCATATTTTTTCAAACTTTCAATCGGATAATTTTTGCCAACTTCAGTGTTAGTTAAGAAATTTATTCCTTCGTTAATAAGAAGTTCTAGCCTTCTATCGATTATATTCTTCTCCAACTTAAAGTCAGGTATCCCGTATCTTAAAAGTCCTCCTATTTTTGAATCTCTTTCAAACACATCAATAGAGTGCCCTGCTTTATTTAATTGCTGGGCTGCTGCTAGTCCAGCAGGACCTGATCCAATAACTGCAATTTTTTTTCCAGTCCTTTTTAATGGTGGATTAGCTTTAATCCAACCTTCTTTAAACCCTCTTTCAACAATATACTTTTCAATCAGTTCAATTGAAACGGGAGGATTAATTATTCCTAATACGCATGCCGCTTCACAGGGAGCTGGACAAAGTCTTCCTGTAAATTCAGGAAAATTATTAGTAGAATGTAATATATTTAATGCTTTTTCCCATTGGTTATTATAAACAGCATCATTGAAATCCGGAATTAAGTTTCCTAATGGGCAACCACTATGACAAAAAGGAACACCACAGTCCATACATCTTCCACTTTGCTCTTGAAGTTTTTTTTCAGACGGCTTGATAGTAAATTCTTTATAATTTTTTACTCTTTTTTTGACTGGGATGTAACCTTCTTCAGCTCTTTCGTACTCTATAAATCCTTTTAATTTACCCATGTCAGTTAATTAATTATTTCTAATTCTTTTGCCATTTTTTCTAAAGCTAATTTATATTCTATTGGCATTATTTTAATAAATTGTTTTGATTCTATATCCCAATTTGAGATTAAATCCTTTGCTAATTCACTTGAAGTATAAGTGAAATGATCTTCAATTAATTTTTTAATTAAATCTAAATCTTGAGAGTTTGGTTCTTCAAATTCGATCATTTCCATATTAAAATTTCTTTCATCAAAATCACCTCCTTCTTTATAAATATAGGCAATACCTCCACTCATTCCTGCAGCGAAATTTCTTCCAATATCACCTAGAATAAGAGCAATTCCTCCTGTCATATATTCGCAGCCATGATCCCCAATTCCCTCAACCACTGCAGTAGCACCAGAGTTTCTTACACAAAATCTTTCTCCAGCCATTCCGTTGATGTAAGCTTTACCTGAAGTAGCTCCGTAAAGTGCAACATTACCTGTGATTACATTTTTATTCGATTTGAAAGTTGATTCCGACGGGATTTTTACAATTATTTTAGCTCCAGAAAGACCTTTTCCGAAATAGTCATTAGTATTTCCAGTCACTGCTAATGTTAATCCCTTGACGCTAAAGGCTCCAAAACTTTGTCCAGCAACTCCTTGAAAACTTATATTAATTGAATTTTCTTCAAGTCCCTTTATCCCGTAAATTTTTGATATTTCATTACTTAGGATAGCCCCAACAGTTCTGTCTGTATTTTTTATTTTATAGGATAAATTTATTGAAGTATTATTTTTAATAGCTTCTTTAGAATCATTAAGGATCTTAAAATCTAAGACATTTTCTAACTTATGATCTTGCCGTGAATTGTTTTTTACTGAAACATTTTTATCTATGCTAGGCTTGTATAAAATATTTGATAAATCAATATGTTTGGTCTTATAGTGTTCTAAAGTTTCATTCATATTAATTTTTTGACTTTGACCTATCATTTCATTCATTGTTCTAAAGCCAAGTTCAGCCATTATTGTTCTCAATTCTTCAGCTACAAAATGCATAAAATTAATTACATGTTCTGGTTTTCCTTTAAAATTTTTCCTTAATTCAGGGTCTTGAGTTGCTATTCCAACAGGACAGGTGTTTAAATGGCAAGCTCTCATCATAATACAACCTGATGCAACTAGTGGAGCGGTTGAGAATCCAAATTCTTCAGCCCCTAAAAGGCAGGCTATTGCAACATCTCTTCCAGTTTTTAATTGGCCATCACATTCTAAAACTACTCTTCCCCTTAAATCATTCATGACTAAAGTTTGTTGAGCTTCTGCAAGACCAAGTTCCCATGGGAGCCCAGCGTGTTTTAATGATGTTAGAGGTGATGCTCCTGTTCCACCATCAAAACCAGAAATTAATATTACATCTGCTTTAGCTTTAGCCACTCCAGCTGCAATTGTACCAACTCCAACCTCAGAAACTAGTTTAACATTAATTCTAGCGTCTCTATTCGCATTTTTTAAGTCATATATTAACTGAGACAAGTCTTCAATTGAATAAATGTCATGATGAGGAGGAGGGGAAATTAGACCAACGAAAGGAGTGGAATTTCTTACTTTTGCAATCATAGGATTAACCTTAGCTCCAGGTAATTGTCCCCCTTCACCAGGTTTAGCACCTTGTGCCATTTTAATTTGAATTTCTTTTGCATTAGAAAGGTAATGAGAACTAACTCCAAATCTTCCTGATGCTACTTGCTTGATTGCACTATTTTTCCAATCACCATTAGCTTCTTTTTTAAATCTGGCAGGGTCTTCACCACCTTCACCTGAATTGCTTTTACCTCCAATTCTATTCATTGCAATTGCTAGGTTCTCGTGAGCCTCTTTACTAATAGATCCATAAGACATAGCGCCAGTTTTAAATCTTTTCACAATTTCAGACCATGATTCTACTTCTTCAATTGGTATTGGATCTAGATCAACAAATTTGAACATCCCCCTTAAGGTCATTAGTTGTTCATTTTGTTTATTTATTAAATCAGAATAAATTTGATATGTTTCATATTTATTTTCTCTAACTGATTGTTGTAGTTTGGATATGGTTGAAGGGTTTAGCATGTGAGCTTCACCATTTCTTCGCCATCTATAATTCCCTCCAATTTCAAGGCTTGTGAATACATTTTGTTTTTCAAAAGCTTTTTTATGTCGAATTGACAATTCTTTTTCTATAGCATATAGACCAACACCTTGAATTCTACTTGGGGTGTTACTAAAATATTTTTTAGTAAAATTCTCCCTTAATCCAAGTGCCTCAAATATTTGCGATCCTCTGTAAGAGTGTAGAGTTGAAATACCAATTTTATTCATCACTTTGAGAATTCCTTTGGCGATAGCTTTATTATATTTTTCGATTGATAACTTCAAAGATTGATTTTTGAAAAACCCTTGACTATGATGATGCTCAATAATCTCATTAACTAAGTAAGGATTAATAGCACTTGCTCCGTACCCAAATAACATTGAAAAATGATGAGGTTCTCTAGGTTCAGAAGATTCTATTACAATTCCAAACTTTGATCTTTTTTTTAACTTTATTAAAAAGTGATGAATAGTTGAGCAAGCTAACAAGATAGGAATTGCAGCCATTTTTTCATTAACTCCTCTATCACTTATGATTATAATATTACTTCCAATATTAACATGGCTAATGACTTCGTTTACCATTTTTTGAAGAGCTTCCTCTATGCCATTATGCCCTTTTTTCAACTCATATAAAGCATTGACTGATGAGCTTTTGAAATTTGAGCTTTTAATAAATTTTATTTTATCTAAATCTTCATTAGAAATTATAGGATTTGCAATTTTTAACTTTTTTGAATGATCAGGAATTATATCATAAAGATTATAATCACTTCCAAGTCCTAAACTTGTATCGGTAACTATTTCTTCCCTTATGCCATCTAAAGGAGGGTTAGTGACTTGAGCGAATAATTGTTTAAAATAATTAAATAGTAATTGTGGTTTTTTAGATAAAACAGCAAGTGGAGTATCTGTTCCCATAGATCCTATAGCTTCTTTACCTGAAACACACATTGGTAAAATGATAGTTTTTAGATCTTCTTCAGTATATCCAAACATTCTAAGTCTAATTTCAAAGCTCAACTTCTCTTTAGGAGTTTTGTTTCCCGTATATGGGACTAGTTTTAATGGAAGAATATTTTTGTCTAACCATTTTCTGTAGGGATATTTTGAAACTATTTCATTCTTAATTTCTTCGTCTTCAATGATTCTACCTTCGTTCATGTCAACCAAAAACATTTTACCAGGCTCTAATCTTCCGTGTTTTTCAATGTTGCTAGGTTCAATATCAACAACTCCAGTTTCTGACGACATGATAACGTAACCATCTTTGGTTACACTATATCTAGAAGGTCTTAATCCATTTCTATCCAAAAGAGCTCCGATATATTTCCCATCTGTAAAAGGAATTGAAGCTGGACCATCCCAAGGTTCCATGATACAAGAATTAAACTCATAAAAAGCTTTCTTTTGGTCAGACATAGACTTGTGCTTTTCCCAAGCTTCAGGAACCATCATCATCATTACTTCAGGCAAGCTTCTTCCAGTTGTTAGTAACAGTTCGACGACCATATCCATGCAGGCTGAATCAGATTTTCCCTTTAAAATAATTGGAAATATTTTTTTTATATCATCACCTATAAATTCATTTTTAAGGAGCTCTTCTCTCGCATTCATTCTGCTATAATTTCCTTTAAGGGTGTTTATTTCTCCATTATGACACATGTATCTAAATGGCTGTGCTAAATCCCAGGTTGGAAAAGTGTTAGTAGAAAATCTTTGATGGACTAAAGCTAGTCTAGTAACTAGTTCAGGATTTGATAGATCTAAAAAGAATTTATCAATATCCTCAGGTATAAGTAATCCTTTATAGATTAATGTTCTGTTGTGAAGACTGGTGAAATAAAAGTAGTTTTTTTGAGAAAAATCTATATTATATATAGTGTTTTCTGCTATTTTTCTAGCTACAAATAATTTCGTGTTAAATTCAGTATCTGACAATTTTTGATTATTCTTCCCTATAAAAACTTGTTTGATAGTTGGTTGTGTTTTTGCGGCAATGCTTCCAACAACTGTTGAGTTAATAGGAACTTCTCTCCAACCTAAAACTGCAAGACCTTGATTTTTGATTTCTTTTTCAAATACATCAACACAGTATTTAAGTTGGTTGTTTTTTTTAGGAAGAAAGACCATTCCAACAGCATATTCATAAGGCTCAGGCAAACTAAAATCACATTGTTTTTTAAAAAAATCATGAGGAATTTCTATCAAAATTCCGGCACCATCCCCTGTTTTACCATCTGAACTAACTGCTCCACGGTGTTCTAAACAAGTTAAAATATTTAATGCTTTGAAGATTATATCATTAGTTTTCTCCCCCTTCAAACTGCAAATGAATCCAGCTCCACAATTATCATGTTCAAATTCAGGAGAGTATAATCCTTGTTTTTTAGGCAGCATATTTTGACTTTAGGAGCATTTAAAATTATATAATATTGCGTCTTTTTAAAAGAATTTTGATGATTAATAACTAATTAATATGGACTTGACATTATATTATGTGAATTTTATTTAATTCTTATTTTTTTGACTAAAAATTAACAATAACACAATTATAATTTATTTATTTTTTAATATGTTTACGTTTTAAAATTTAAAAATGGAAATTATACTCATTTCAATATTTGTAATTGGTTATTTATTAATAACTATCGAGCATTCAATCAAAATAGACAAGCTAATTCCTGCTTTAGGAATGATGGGATTTTTATGGGCAATTATTGCTTTAAATCATCTGCCAGTTTTTGATATTAATTTAGAAGAATTAAAGTTAGAGCCAACTCATATTGATGAAATATTACTTCATCACTTGGGGAAAACAGCTGAGATATTAATATTCTTACTTGGAGCTATGACTATTGTTGAAATTATAGATTTTTTTCGAGGGTTTTCTGGTATTAAAAAATTAATTAATTCAAGAAGTAAAGTTACTTTGCTATGGATTTTTGGTTTTCTTTCATTTGTTTTATCAGCAATTATTGATAATCTAACAGCTACTATTGTACTTATCACTATTCTTCAAAAATTAGTAACTAATAAACAGTTGAAATTGTGGTATGCTGGTTTAATAATTATTGCAGCTAATGCGGGAGGAGCTTGGTCTCCAATTGGAGATATAACTACTACAATGCTTTGGATTGCTGATAAGGTAACAACTCTTAGTCTAATCAAATATTTAATTTTACCTTCTTTAGTTTGTATGGTTGTACCTTTCTTTATTTCTTCTAAATTTAAAATTTTCAAAGGAGAATTCGTAATACCCTCCAATATAAATGATGGTGAATTAAACCCATATTCAAATAAAATGTTGTTTATAGGATTAGGGTCAATATTATTTGTGCCTATTTTTAAAACAGTTACACATTTACCACCTTATGTAGGGATGATGCTAGCTTTGGCATTTGTAGCTACAGTGGCTGAGTTTTATAGTAACAAAAAATTCAGTCTATCAAAACATGATTCTCAACATGATGAAGAAGCTGATCATAGCCCTGTACATGCCTCACTTACAAAAATTGAATTACCAAGTATCTTATTCTTTTTAGGAATTTTAATGGCTGTAGGAGCATTAGAATCTGTCGGTATCTTATTTGATTTTGCTGGTTATATAAACGAAGTAATTCCTAATAGAGATATTGTAATTATTCTTCTTGGTCATTTGTCGGCTTTAATAGACAATGTTCCTTTAGTTGCTGCATCAATTGGAATGTTTGCTGAACCTATTGACCATCCACTTTGGCATGGGATAGCTTATTCTGCAGGTACTGGAGGAAGTATGCTTATAATTGGTTCAGCTGCAGGAGTTGTTGCAATGGGTATGGAAAAAATAGATTTTTTCTGGTATATAAAAAACATAACTATTTTAGCAATGATAGGATTCTGGGCCGGGTACGTCACCTTTATGCTTATGAGAGACTTTGTTTTGTAAAATTAAATGAACTATAAAGAAACTGTTGATTGGCTTTTTAAACAATTACCTGTTTACCAAATAGATGGAGTTTTCAAGTACAAGCTAGATTTATCTCCTATAAAACTAGTCTGTAAAAGATTAAATAATCCTCAAAACAATTTCAAATCTATTCACGTTGCCGGCACTAATGGTAAAGGCTCTACAAGCCATATGCTAGCTTCTATTTTGCAAGAGTCAGGATACAAGGTAGGCTTGTATACTTCACCGCATTTAAAAGATTTTCGTGAGAGAATCAGAATAAATGGAAAAGAAATTGAAAAAAAATTTGTTATTTCATTTGTTGAACATCAAATTAATTTTTTTAATCAAAATAATATATCTTTTTTTGAAATGACTGTAGCCTTGGCGTTTGAATATTTTTCAAAGTCTAAAGTTGACATAGCTATAATTGAAACTGGATTAGGAGGAAGACTAGATGCTACCAATATTATTGTTCCAGAATTAAGTATTGTGACAAATATTGGAAAGGATCATTCGGAATTTTTAGGGGATGATATTAAAGATATAGCCAATGAAAAAGCTGGTATTATTAAAAAAGAAATCCCTGTTGTTTTAAGTGAATATCAAAAAGAAGTATTCTCTGTCTTTAGAGACACAGCTTTTAATTTAAACTCTAAGATTTACATCGCTAGTGAAGAATCCTACGAAGAATATAAAACAGATTTAAATGGGGGGTATCAAAAAAAAAACATAAAAGGAGTTGTTAAGGGATTATCTCTTTTAAATAACTTTAAAATTTCTAAAAATGATATAAAAACTGGCCTTTTAAATGTAATGAAAAACACGGGTTTAAAGGGTAGGCTAGAGTTGATCGACAACAATCCAAAGGTTGTTGTCGATGTGGGGCATAATATTGAAGCGTTTAAAGAAATAATTAAGTATTTAGAAACATTAGTTTATCAAGATCTTAAGCTGGTATTAGGTTTCGTAAAAGGAAAAAATTTTAAAAACATATTAAATCTCCTTCCCAGAGATGCAATGTATTATTTTTGTAAACCTAATATCCTAAGAGGATTGCCAATAGATGAGGTTTTAGAATATTCAAAAAAAATTGGTTTAAAAGCTAAAAAATTCTCTAGTGTTAAGTTGGCATATTCATGCTGTCTTAATGAATCGAGTAAAGATGATTTGATTTTTATTGGAGGAAGTAATTTTGTTGTTGCTGAAATTATATAATGTTAAATAGATAACTTTAGTTAATTGCTAATCTTCTTGTTATTTATTCTTTGATGTATAAAAAAATATTATATTTGCCGCTCAATTTAGGGCGCTTAGCTCAGTTGGTTCAGAGCACCTGGTTTACACTCAAGCCCACCCCCTAAAAATACGAATAAAGATTATCCTAGAGTAATTTGTTAACAACAGAGTAATTTATTATCTTACAATAGTTGTTTTAATCAATTTTTAATATTATAATTGTAAGGAACATTGCAAGGAATAGTGTTAAAAACGCAAGGAACATGGAAATTTCTTTTAAATTCAGGTCAAAACCATATAAGGATGGAACTCATGCTTTAAACATTCAATTTACTAATGGTAGGGATTATCAACTTGAAAAATTTACTGGAATGAAAATCATAAGGAAATTTTGGATTAATAAAGATTCTTTAGTTCAGCCAGATGTTTTTGATAAAGAGGATTCTTCTAAGATTATTAAAAAAGGACATCCTGCTCATAAAGTAATTAATTTAAACCTTTTGAAATTTCAAGAGAAGATGATTGCAGCTAAATTGAAATTTGCAGCTAATGATATTTCATTTGAACAAGCAGTAGCTTTTGTTTTCAATAGTCATAACCTAGATAATATTAAAACTATTGATGATTGTTTGCATAATATGTTAAGACAGGAATTAACTATTGCAGAACATAAAAACCAAACTCATTGGTTAAATGGTTACAAGAAATTAATAGGTTATGACAGAGATAAAATGCTATTTTTTAAAGATATTAATTCCTCATTAATAGCCAAGGCTCATGCAGAAGCAAAAAGAAGAATTATAAAAATTGAAGATTTACGTTCTAAAACTTATTTGAATTATTTGGGCTGCATTAGATCACTTTGTACTTATGCTAAGAACAATAAGTTAATTGATGAAGAGATTCTATTTCCTAGAAAGTTTTATAAAGTTCCAATTCAAGCAACTGAAGAATTAGAGGGAAATGATCCTGCTGAGTTATGGAAGATGATAGAAGAATGCAGAAGTTTAGAACAATGGCAAGCAGCAGCATTTTGGCTACTAGCATTTAGTTTAAAAGGATTGTACTTCTCTGATATAACAACACTTTCAGATAGTAAGATTAAAGATATACATGGGAAAAATATATCTCGAAATTTATGGTTAATGTCTCAATCAAAAGTTCATATTAAACACCTAAGAGAAAAAACAAAAGTTCCAGTATTTACTAGAATATTTCCCACCACAATGTGGCTTATTAGAAGATTAAAATTATCTACAGTAATTACTCATGGAGAAAAATTAATTAATGGAGAAAGAATTGTAGCTGATATAAATGATCAAATTGGAATATTCAATTACGATAAAGAAGGTTTCCCTGCAAAACATAAACAAGTAGGAAAGAACATTCAGAAAAAAACTGCAATTTGGGGAATACAACAAAAGAAAGCTAGAAAATCCTTTAATCAAACTGCAGATGATATGGAGATTGGAGCAGCAGTTAGAGGGATGCTTTTAGGACATAAAGACCAAGTAAAAACATTAATCGCTAAGAGCTATAATTTTAGACAAAAACAAGTTTGGATTGATAAAATTGATGCAGCCCATGTAAAGGTTTTAAAGGAATTTAAGTTTGAAAAACTAACAGATGCTTTAGTTGCTAAATTGAAGGTAATAGTAGAGCTCCAACAGCTCCCTAAATGGCTCTTAGCAGAAAGTGGAGTACATAGAGTAGGAAGGGAGTTAAAAGTTCTTACAGGATTTAAAAACAGAAAAGCCCAATGGACTAAAATTGAACCTAAATACAAATGGTATTTTAAGTTAGATAAAACACAAGGTGAAGGTTTTTGGAGTGATGATGACACATACTTAGACAGTAATAATGCTAGGTATATTACTACAGACCAAGATGGTCAATTAGTCCAGGGAGATTTAATTGAGAAGCAGATAAAAGAAAAAATGTCCAATTTAATTGATAAAGCAGGTTTCCAAATTACTAGAGTAGATGGTAGAGAACCTGATAGAGTAGGATTATTAATTCAAGATACTGATGGAATTAAATCAATAAGATTTCAGCAGAAAAAAATTGATAAAGCAGAACAAACAGTAAGAGAAATATTAGAAGATAGTGGAATATTAATGTCAAAAGCATGATTCACTAATTAATCCAAGTAGATGTTTCTAATAATGTAGTCTTCTCCTTTAACAGAATTATATATAGAAAAATCTTGTAGGTCAAAATCCAACATTTGAAGGCTATATCTAAACATATTTACAGTAACAGTGAGGATTAGAAGTTGCTGAATTAAAAGAAGAAGATATGCCTAGTCTCCGTCTGGATTACAGTTTGTGAAGTTTGGTCTTTTAGATTCTGGCCAATTATAAGCATTAAAATTGTCGGTATTACCCTCCTTTAAATCGAACTATTATTTTTTTAAAATATTAGTACATATTTAGTAAACATTCAATAAAGACTGTATATATGTTTTAAATTTCCCGTATTAAAACTATATATCATTAATGTTACTTAACCTAGATCAATGCACAATGGTGTATATTAGGTTAATAT
>TARA_B110000305_G_scaffold81094_1_pt1 | contig 14022 bp, 8 predicted proteins | sample TARA_B110000305 | Tara Oceans TARA_B110000305 (sample SAMEA4397930) | marine metagenome | biome: Polar Biome; feature: [SRF] surface water layer (ENVO:00010504); material: water (ENVO:00002006), including particulate matter (ENVO:01000060) such as... | depth 5 m | reverse complement strand
TTTCTCCAATTCCACCAATGCGGGCACCATGCTTTCCAGTCACAGAATCCTCCGCACGAGGATTCACCGATGGTCGGTTCCATTGGAAGGGGTGTAGGGACTGTTGCCTGCCAAGCAGCATACGCATCTTCGAGTACACTCTCGCCGTGCGCTGCCCATTTCGAGGCGTTCTGAGTGTACCACCCTTCGGTTCGCACTGTTGGAGCATTTGGATTATTGGCGAGAAGTATGTCTCGATACATGCGCAGTTGACGATTGACATCGACCTTCAATTCGGTTTCTGGTGTTCTGCCCGTTTTGAGATCAGCAACCAACCATCCAACCAATTCGCCTGCATCGTTGATGTCGCCCATGAGTAAATCGAGGCGTCCCATGAGGCGTCCATCTGCGGTTTTTAGTTCTCCTTCAACTGCAATTGCAAGTTTCTGAATGCGACGCCATAGAGCTCCTGTTATACGATCTTGTTCTAGGCTGCGAACACCGACGTGGTCGAGCAACATCATCACTGCACCTCGTTGATTTCGTATCGCATCTTTCCACTTGTCTTCTTTCCATTGAGGCCGACGAGGTGTGGCATCGAAAATGGCTTTTTCTTCTTCCCAACGTACTTTGAGAACGCGTTCTGCATGCTCAGGAAGCCATCCGCTTTCAGCATCAGCAATGTGTGAAATGTCGTGAAGAAGTAAATCTTCGACCGAGGCGTGAACTGCTGTTCCAAGCGATGCGGCCATGCCTGCTTTACGCGGTAAACCTTGGCGGCTTAACCAATACATACGAGGGCAGGTTTCGTAACGATTCCAAGCAGATGGTGAGAGCATATGAGGGCGCGGTTCTGGGGTTGATTGCTCCGCCATAACGCTCGCTTGACTCCAACAAACATCAATCCACCGATGATTACGAGAGATGCAAAGTGTTGAAACCTAAGAGCAACAGCACACCAACATGGAACGCCCAAGTGTCCGACTCAATACCAAAATTGAAACTGAGAATGCAATGGTTGTCGCATGTTTTCCAAGCATCGGCATGGTCTCAAGTGTCGTTGCCCATTTTTTAATTGACCATTTAGATTTACAATTCGTTGGCGCTGTTATCGACCCTCGTCTTCCGGTAATTACATTGGTCCAAGATGGTGAACCATTGCCTGTTATTCGCGCCTATGCTGGCAAACCTGAATGTGCCATTGAAGGATGCGACCAAGTGATTCTTTTGATGAGTGAACTCGTCATTCCTGAACCTTTGGTCAATGACATTGTCTGGGCTATGTTTGAATGGTCAAAAGAGAACAAAATCGTTCATGGAGTCGTCATCGATGCCTTTGCTAAAGAAGGCATGAAAGGAAACCTCAACGGTGCTGAACCAACGGTTGAATACGAAGATACTGAAGGAATCGATGTTGTCGGAATTGGTGCAAACCAAAAAGTAAGAGACATGCTGACTTCTATGGACATCACATTGCTGAATCAAGGCGTTATCAAGGGTATCAACGCCGCCATTTTGAGTGAAGCCCGACGACGTGGACTCGATTTGATGTCAATCATGGTTGAAGCAGATCCACGCTGGCCAGATGCACGTGCTGCTGCAACACTTATTGAAACACTCAACAAGCTGCTTCCAACCATCGACCTACCTCACCAACCTCTCCTTGAAGAAGCCGAATTACTTGAGAGTCAAATCAAATCGATGATGGAAGGCGCAGAAACAAATACTGCTACACCAACCAACAATTCAATGTACGGATGAAGAAGGATTCATTCGTTTCCAACTCAATACGAGCATGGTAACTCCGAGCAGGAGCCCAATTGCGCTTATCAATACAGGGAACAAGAGAACTTCCTCGTAAGGCAAATGAAACATATCGAGAAGAGATTCACCTCGGGCAAAAGTGCCTCCTGCTGAAGCTGTCAACAGCATTGAACCGACTGCTGCGAGGCCAGAGAAACCGTGAAGAAGGAGAGACTTCGTCGACGACCATACTTTGTTTCCAAGACGCCAACGGGATAGGAGGCATCCAAGTGCAAATCCAAACCCTGTCATCGAGAGAAACATTTTGTTGACTAAAATTGGGCTATTCAATCCCTCTCCAGGTGCTGAAGAAAGCCCACTCAAAATGGCAAATGGCGTAGCGGCAAGTCCGAACGCAAGAGTGAAATGGGCGATATGATCGAACATTGTCGCCCATAATGGTCGTTTCAAGATACCAAGATGTGTAAGAATACATAATGTAAAACTCAATCCTGCCACCGAAAAGGCTCCGACTACAAGTTCTGTTGTCACGACGTGAAACGTTCCCGGGGAAATCATATGTGGCCACCTGCATCGTATTTCTTACCTGGTTCATCGTTACCGTTCGCGCCCATGGTGACTCGCGTTTGGAGCGCAATTACAATTCCAGCAGTCATGAAAAGAAGGGCAATGGCTTGGAGGTAGACTGCATTTTCTGAAACTTCCCAACTTCCTTCTTCAGAAGCAAGGGTGAACCATGGTGTTGTTTGTTCAGGCCCTTCACCTTCGAGAATAACGCGCCATTGAATTGTCGTGGGCTGTAGGGCTGCTGGGAGAGATATTGTCCAACTGTTATTCCCCGTAGTGTTGACAGGTGAAGAGGAGAGAAGGCCGTCTTCGGATTTCCATTCAAATTGCACCGCGTCAGTGAATTGTGTTTGGATGTTTAATTCAGTAGGGGTATCGAGTGCTCGAAATGTAGGGGGCGTGAAGTCAGCAGCAAGCCTTGGTAAATCTTCTGGAACTGGTTGTACTGTCACTTCAAAACCGGTAGCAGTCGTTCCAAAGAAAGGAGCAGAATATCCCCCTCCATGATGAATTGCTGCGTAGAAAGTGGTTGTCCCAAGTGCCGATGCACGAAGAACCCACGAAATACTGGTTTGGTTTTGTCCCGAATCAAGAGTTTGTTCGTTGTAATTCATTGCCCCACCATTCACGTCTGAGAGGATTTCCCAGCCTGCATCTTGCGGCGTATCGGAATGTCCAGTCATATCGGTTAACAAAAACAAACCAACGAGGCCCGTATTGCTCGTTTCAAGATTCGTTGCAGTCAGTGTAAGTGTGGTCGGAATTCCAAGATAAATGGTGGCTGGAGAGGAAAGAGAAAGAAGTGCACCTGAAGTTTCATTGATTGATGCATCTCCATGGCAGGCGCCTCCGCATTGCATGTTCTGAATTGAATCGCCATTACCCCCTGGCTCAGCAGCTCCAAACGCTGAACAAAGTAAAAGCAGTAAAAGAACAAACGTAGTGTGAATTCTATTTTTCATCTTCAATTCAATCCCTCCGTCCCATCAAAACAAAGCCAGTGACACAGAATCCAGCCAATAAGAAAAACACTCCAGAAATAAGACCTCCAGTGGATGAAGGACCCGGCACTTCTATGGTGGCGGGCTCGAGTACGATTGATTCAGCATCTGAGGTTCCTGCGATCAACGATACATCGCTAATTTGCGGTTGAATAGTGTATGATACCTCCCCGGCAAACAAAGGCATGTCGGTGAATGACGGTGAAGTTGTTGTCCCAACTGAGATCCCATTTCGTAGAATATTGAAGGTGGCATTTGGTCCGGTCCAAGTCCATTCTAATACAACCGATTTACCTTTTGCTTCAGCATTAAAATTGGTAACCATTGGTCCTTGAACTGTAAACAATTGTACATCTGCAGTAGCAATTGCGCCCATGTCATCGATGACAGTGAGTGTAGCAATCGTATCTGAAAGGGTAATTATTTGAATTTCAAAACCAGAAGCAGACCCAACATTACCTTCGGCATCGGCCCATGTCCATGCAGCGCTTACAATCTGGCCATCTCTATCACTTGAAAGAGAAGCGGAAAGTGTCGTCGATTCTCCAATCCAAATCGCCTCAGTTTGAACTTCGATGCTGGCAACAGGTTTGATGTTGAGAATAAGAAGAGATTCGATAACGGTGGCCCCAGATGTAGAGGCATTATCTGTAGGTATGACATGTACTGCCCAAGTTTGACCTGGACCAAGTAAAGGGGTTGGGACGCTCAATTCACCGGTGAGTGAGCCTTCGAGGAATCCATTACGGTACCACATGATTTCTGTTTCCACATCGTCACCATCAACATCATCGGTCGTTATGACAAGGTTCAGTGGACCAAGTGCTGTTACGTTCGAAGAAAGGGACAAACTTGCAGTTGGAGCACTGTTGAGAATTGTCACGTTTGCAGAAAGCGATGATGAACTGGTATCTGTGCCATCACCTGCTTTCACAATTACCGTCCATATTTCGCCTTTCAAAGTTGATTCAGAAGGGAGAGTTGTTTGCCCTGTAAGAGATGATTCTTGAACATCATTTTTCCACCAAGTAATCTCTGAATCGGATTCTTCATCTCCATCGATGTCGGAAAGAGTGAATTCAACCGTTATGGGATCTGTAGTCTTTGCCTCTATATGGTTCAGTGAAAGAGATTCTGTAACTGGGGCGGTGTTTTGAATTTCAAGTGTGTTGCTTGAAGACCAAGCGGACCATGTGACGCCATCATTGACGCGGACTTTGGCAACCCAATATTGACCCTTTTCGGTAAAGCTCGAGGGTAAGGTCATGCTGTTTTCAGCAAAGGGAAACGAGACATTGTTCAAGAACCAATCAACTTCTGTATCAATTTCAATATCTCCGTCGAGATCAGTAAAAGTATAATTGACTGAAAGATCGTTGATTGTGTACGCTGTTGTGGGACTCAATTCAACGGCTGTTGCTACAGGAGCGGTGTTGGTTTGTCCAGCCCCTATTAGAACTGCGAGAGAAGATTTCCACTGCGATGTTCCTTCACTGTCATTTGCACGTACATTAACGGTCCATGATTCACCACCACGTGTTGCAAAGGAAGGAAGTGTTTCCATGTCCTTCAATTCTGAAACAAGTACTCCATCAAGAAACCAATGAACGTCAAAATGAACGGTGTCACCGTCATCATCTGAAAAGATGCTGCTGAAGGATAAGGCATCGTCTGAGGTTGGGTTTGACGGTTGAATCGAAGGTGAAGTCAAGGAGGGCAAAGCATTCGTAATCACCAGTGTAGTGCTTGTTTGTGGAACGCCAAAATCTGAGCCATCGGAGGGTGTAACGGTTGCATTCCATTCTTCGCCCTTGGAGGTTGCAGATGCTGGAATGATCAATCCTTGGATGCCGATTTGTTCTACACCGTCCTTATACCATTGAATTTGTGTACCCGATTCAGAATCGTTCTCTGAATCCGAATAGATATAGTTGAGCGTTAAAGGAGAGGATGTAGTTGCTCCATTTGGACCCAGTATGACATTTGAAACACTCGGGGCGGCATTTGCAACTGCACCCGCTTCTAAAATTTGATAGGAGGCTGTAGCCCATCGGTCTCCAGAGTTTCCATTCATGTTATTTGCAGTCAAACCTGCAACAGAAAGAGTCGCGCTACCCGATCCCGATGGTGGTGCAGTCCAATCAACCGTCCAAGACCGTTGGGTGTTTCCTGAACTTGTATGCGTTGCACTGTCTTGAGCGGCGTTTACTTTGACTCCGGTTCCAGTTCCTGTGGAAAGAGTGCCCTTATCGGCTTCAAGACTGAAGCCACCGGTTGAACCACTGATTCCGTTACTCAAGGTTATGGTTAGCGTTGATGAGGCTCCCGCAGTGTATTGGCTGGGGAGTCCAGACAGGGTTACATTCGCGGTTGTGGAACCAGATTGTGTATGGCAAGTACAACCACTGCTTTGGTTGTATTTTCCACTCGAACTTCCCTGAGTCAGAGGTGAAGAGCCAAGTAAGACGAGAAGAACCAAAACCATGACAAGTGATTTTCGATTCATGCTTACACCACTGCACAAGTGGTTATCAAAGGTTGCTCAAGTGAACGTTTAATCTCTGATTTCATTGAAGTATTCACGAATTCCGAAAGTCAACAATACTGTTCGTGTTCGTGCCGTAGAATGATTCAGTAAACGAAAGAGAGGGGGTTTTAGACAAATCGAAGAGTTCTCATTTGAAATCAAAAAGAGACGGTTGCTTGTTCTCTTTCTTTTCGGTTTTGGAATTCTTTTCTACCCCTTTTTCTACCGATGTGGCGTTTACAGAGGCCGTGGCCTGACCAATTGCTGCTTCGAGTTGTTGCTCTGACCAAACTTGTACGCCAAGGGATGCTGCTTTTGCTAATTTCGAGCCTGCTTTTTCACCTGCAAGTACTACACTGAGTTGTGAAGAAACGCTACCTACAACCTTCCCGCCTGCGGCTTTAATGGCTAATTGAACCTCTTTACGTGGCTTTTGAAGTGTACCTGTTAGGCAAAAGGTCATTCCATCAAGTGGACCGCCTGATGCTGCTTTTGGTTCATCAAGAAGAGTAATGAGGGTGGAAAGGTCAAGCAACATTTCTTTTCTCTTTGAAAGTCCATCTCGAACTTGGAGGGCTACCTTGCTCCCAATACCTTCAACATTACATAATGAACGAATGGCTTGGTTTTCAGAATAGGGTTTGTCTTTCTCGTCAAGAAGTGGCCCGAAGTTTGCATCTACTTCGGTCGCAAAAGCATCCTCGACCCATTGTAAAAGTGACGTGAAATTACCAGAGTGTTGTGCAACCGATGTTGCCAGTTCCGGTCCAATTCCCGGAAGACCGAGCGCATGCAAGAATTTTCCGAGTGGGAGTTCCTTCACTTTGTGGAGTTCATTCAAGACATTGAGGGCTGACTTTTCACCCATTCGATCCATGTTTTCAAGTTCTGCTTGCTGAAGGCGAAACAAATCAGGGATATTCTTGATATGGTCTTGTTCAAGTAATTGTTCGACGAGTTTTTCACCAATACCGTCCATTTCGAGTGCCCTGCACCAATAGAGAATCGAACGACTCGTTCGCGCGTCGCACATGAGGTCTGTACATCGTAAAAATGCACCATCCGTTTCCAAATCTCCTTCACAGGCAGGGCAATGAGGAGGGATTCTGATGGTTGTATCGAGAGGTAATTCTTCATCGAATGGCGTTCCGTCGGCATGGTGTCGATTGGCGAGGTCTTCTGGTTTACTCGGGCCCAATCCAGATTCGATTTTGGGGATCACATCGCCACGACGTACGATGAGGACTTTGTCTCCAAGTTGCAGACCGAGGCGTTCTACTTCGCCGACGTTGTGCAATGTGGTATGTTCGACGGTCACACCCCCAACCGTTTGAGGGGCGATACGGGCGACCGGTGTGACCACGCCTGTTCGGCCTGTTTGCCAATTAACTTCGAGGATCACCGATGTCGCCTCTTCTGGGGGGAACTTCCATGCCAATGCCCATCGAGGATGATGGGCCGTCATACCAAGCAGGTCACGAGTGGTCAGTGAGTCAACTTTGAACACCACGCCATCAATTTCGAACGGGTGTTGGTCCCGGATATTCGCCCAGTGTTCAGTTGTTTGATTCATCAATTGAGTTACTTCAGAAGATGTCGAGGCGTGATGGATTTTCCAAGGCGCTGGACAAATACCAGCAACTTCACTTAACCAATCAAGGATATCGGAGTCAAATTCTTTGCTTGGTGGCTCAATTGCATCTGGATGGCGGTCAGTTGAAGCTGGGAATTTGGCATCATATGCTTGAAAAACTAAGTCGTTGGGCTTTGCTTTCCCTTCGGCTCGCTTTTGACGAAGAGCCCCTGCTGCAAGGTTTCGCGGGTTTGGGGAGATTTCGCTGTACTTCGTGTCAAAAACCTCTCGTTCCATAACCACTTCACCGCGAACATGAACATCAACATCGACATTCAATCGCTCAGGGACGTTTCCAACTTTACGTGCATTTCGAGTAACATCTTCCCCCCTCTCTCCGCTTCCTCGAGTTGCTGCTCGAACTAAACGACCTTTCCGATACTCCAATGATAGAGCAGAGCCATCGAGTTTTGGTTGAGAAAGAAAACGAGTTGCCCCCAATGCAGTCTCATGTACAAAATGATGTATTTCTTCATCGGACGTTGCCTTGTCAAGACTGCGCATCGGAAACATATGTTCGACTTTTTCTGAGCCAGGATCGATGTCTGCTCCAACGCGATTGAGTTGAGGATGTTCGGGTGAAAGTGAGTACAGTTCATCCCATAATCGGTCGAAGGCAGTGTCTGAAATTTCAGGTTCTGCGAGGTTGTAGTAGAGGTGGGAATGGTAGCCAATCTGTTCAGCAAGCCACGCTATTCGCGCCGGCTCATCTGTTGGAGAAGGGCCGGTCTGCGCCATAATAGAACGAGGGCATCGAGACTTCTTAAGGCTCCCTTAACGGTCAACTGAAACGAAGAGCCACAAAATCACTGTTCGCCATTGGACAACGCGTCATAATGGCTTGGGAGAGGACTCTCAGATGTATTTCAGCAACAACGTGCACGGTTGCTTCAAACAAATGTCCAGCGTGAACAGTGTTGTCGTTTGCTGTGAATGTTGCGTGAATGTGGGTGAATGCACTCCCGTCTTCATGGCGTGCTAAATTGCCTTGCATGTTTACCAATTCACTCGCTTCATCGAGTGACCATTGCTGGTACTTGTGAGATTCGTCCATAAATCCGTGCACATTCATTCGAGTTCGCCCAATGCCACTGGTGATGGCTGCAGCATCAATGCCTGCTTCATCAGCAAGAGCTCGTATTGAGGCGTGAATTTCTTCACCCGGGTCAAGTCGCAAAAATACATCGTCACCGCTTCGTGTCCATTCCATATCCCGCCCAAAGCAAGACGACTATTGAGAATAACGCTTACTCTTCTTCCGTTTTCTTCTGATTTTTTTGGGGCCACTCGCCCTCAGTATCAAGCGCTAAAAGAATGCGTGAACGGGCCACTGACAAGTCATTTTGAGCGCCACCCAATGGCAGAGGCCCGAAAATACCCCAGCCTTTTCGAAGCAGCATTATTCGACGGGCTGGTTGACGTCGGGCAAGTCGCAGTCGATTCCAGTCATACCGCTGACCATCAGCAAAAAGGTGAGTACGGGTGATGGCGTAACGCTTAGGAATGAGTAATGAAATAATATGGAGTGATAAAAGTGCGCCCCAGGCTATACCGTACCAATAACTGGTGTTTGATGCGCTGATAAGCGCCCATGGAAGGGCGATCATAGCTGCCATAGATGCAAGATTTCCCCATTGCCGAATGACTTCATGGGGCCCTTCACTCTGCCAAGCAAAACCTCCATTTTTCAATTCACCCAATTGAGGTATGTCGCTTCTTTGCCGTGTCAGCCAAAAGGCATCCCAAGCCACGATAAGGCCGAGAATCAAAACTGCGCTCGCCGCTACCACGTTTGCAGATAAGAGCAAATCCTCAGCCATACGCACGCCTCAAAGATGTTTTTCGTCAATCGGGCCAAGTTCTCCACCACCGCGCTTCACTCTTGCCATGAAGAGGCCAAGACCTGCAAGAAGGAGAACAATAAGCAAGAGCGTGCCCGTAGAGAAATCACCACTTTCGGTTGATGTTGTACCTTCTAATACGTCGAGAATGCCGTCATTATCATCGTCCGGGTCTGCGACAAGATAGGTGGTTTTCCCTTCAGGGCAATTGACATTGTTTGGTAGGCCGTCATTATCGGTATCTTGCCATGCGCATGGGTCAACAGGCCATGCATCTCGGGTGTCGGGGTGGCCGTCGTTATCATCGTCGGTATCTTCACTGTCGGGTCCGCATGAATAGCCGTTTGTTTTATCAAACCACACGCTTGTGTTTAAAGTGAAAATACAGGTATTGGTCCAATCTCCATCACTGTCGAGTTCTGTGACTTCAAAATCAACTGCATCACTGGAAATTGCACCAAGGGTATCAGTCACCCGTAATTCAAGTACATACAGTCCGTATTGTAAATCCGTAATATTGTATTGTGGCTCATTTGGTCCACGCATGACTTCAACGCTATTAGAATCGGTAATTATCCATACCAAAGTTAAGTTCTGTGCATCATCTAAGTCATCTGAAAATTCTGCTGCTGCGAGAAGGTGAACTGACTCCATAATCCGCTCTCCAGAATATGGTTTAACAATTTCAACAGTAGGCGGATTGTTTGTGAGTAATGTAATTTCGATCAGAGAAACGGTTGTCTCAGAGTAAGGTGTGATGTGAACGGTATCCGGTAAACCACTGGCTTGTGTAGTCACAGTGAACGACGTGAGGGCAGAACTTGTCTGGTTCCCTGCATATGATACTGGGATCTCTACAAGCGGTGAATTACCAAACACTGATGTTGAAAAGACTGGCTCAAGCCCGACCGTGTGTATTGAGAATTCAACATTATGAAGTGCCCCATTCAGTTTAGCATTGAGCGTAAATGTCTTCCAGGTTCGTAATTCCGCACCATCATACATCGAAGGGTCATCGGTGGAAGTATCGATGAGGTCGATAAGAATCATTCCCGAAGCAGAAATGACCCCATACATTTCGCCGCCTTCGATTCGAGCAGGATAGTTCTCCGATGCAAGTACGGTAGAAGCGGTGATGTCGGGGTTGCGGAGAATCAATGGGGCAATGGCGCCATCGCCTTCATCACCGTGTAAATCAATACCTACTGAATACGAGAAAGCAATCATATCTTCGACGACCAGAGAGCCAGAAGAACGTCCATGATGGCTTATGAATGCGGTTCCTGAACCAAGACCGTTCAGTATAACATCGTGTAACATTCCTGCCGAGTTATCAAAATCAAGTCCGGGTGAACCTGTAAGTTGGATATGACTCATCTGGATGCCACGACTGTTTGAACCGGTAATTCCAGCACCTGCTCCAACAGTTCCATTCAACTGAGTAACCGTAAAGTCTGCATCGATTGAATCGAATGCAAGGATGTTGCCACTACCATTGAACAAAGTCGCATCAATGTTGGACAACGATCCGGTTACAGCAGTAAAATCAAATCCAGTTGATACATCATCTCCAACAATAACCGTGTCAAAATGAAGTGATATTTGGCGAGCCCAAACGCCAATGCCATTGCATGATTCGAGTGTGACTCCAGAAAGTGTCAAACGACTCGACGATGGGAATGCCTTGATACATCCGTTGCCTGCATCATACATGTGTGAGTTTTTGAGTGTAATATTCGCATTACTGTTGCTGTTGATAACAATCAGAGGGTCAGCACCTGAAGAACGAGCCATGGTAATTCCATCACCAATGAATGTCCCTTGGCTTTCGACTGTTAAAGCCGGTGAGGCTTCAACGATATTGGTCAATGACAAATCGAGGGTTGAGCTGGCGCCACCCATGACAAAGCCACCCCATCGAGAACCTGAACCTGTTGAAGAAAGAGTTGCGGCTCCTGCATCAATGCGACCATCAACACTGATTTGACTTCCCTCGGAAATACGCAAAGACACTCCATCATCGATTGTAAGCGTCCCTAATGCTTCAACTGATAGATCGCCGTCAAGGAAATATGGACTCCACTGAGCTTCAAGAATCAGCCAGTTGGAAAGAGAGCCTGGCGTGACTGTTGAAGCCATGAACATGTGTTCAAACGAAGTCGATGAATCCCAGGTGACGAAGTCCATGAATGAACCAATTTGAAGATTGATATTTTTGATGCCTCCGACTGTTTGAGAATCATCGTCGACGTATCGTGCGGTTGCTGTGGTAGAAACTTCCCCGTTAACATCGGTTGAAGTCACCGCTCCATCGATGGAGATCAATGCACCTGTAACAGGTTCGCCTTTATCGAGAACAGTGAGTTGAAGTGATGATAAAATCGTCAATTCAGCACCGGTGAGGGCTGTAACTGCACCTCCAACGCTTCCTTCAAGCATCTCAATTGAACAGCCTGGCTGGAGTAGTAAAGAACCAAGAATATCGATGTTTGAAACACTGCGTGTTGTTTGGCAAACCCATGTAAGGTTGGAGTCGATTGTCATTCCTTGGCCTTCATCTGATTGTGTGAGTACTGAATTAAAACCTAGAGAAAGACTGTTGGAAATAAGGGATGCGTCACTACCTGTTAATTCCCCTGTGCCTTGAACTTCGGCGTTACCATTAGCAGGTAGAACCAATGAGGTTCCAGACAATTCTAAGCCTGCTCCAGTAGACACGGTAAGGTCACCAGACATCATGTGTGGCAATCCGTCAGGCCGGGGGCCGAGGAAGACAAATTGACCCGTTGAAATAACCCAATCACCTTGCGGAATAACTGGAACTTGAACCGATTGGCCAGTTTCAGAACCGTACAGTATGACGCGTACACCGGCGCCTGCAAGTGTGACATCAACTGATGAACCGCTGCCCAGAAGTGGAAGTGTAGCCCCTCCGTTAACATCGCTTTGTAGAGAGAAATCATGAACATTGATTGTTGCTTCAACTGGATTCCCTGCTAAGTCGGTGAAGGTTACTGGTGTTTCATCAAGATACGATGCTGAGGATACTGCAATGTTTACTGTTGTTGAACCGCCATAGATGAGTGTGCCATCGCCAAGAGCGTCGGATGAAGCAGTTGGGGTGTTTTGAGGTTGGAAGTTTCGAATTGTAGCGGTTGAAAAGGTGCTAATGGAGAGTGGTGTAGTGTGAGTTGCTGCGGTCCAATCGGATACATGGAGTTGTGAAGATTTATCGAGAACAACACCGTCAGTGTAAACGCGTGTATTCAATGTATCAATACTGAGTGAACTGCGTTCTAACTGAATTCCGATACCTTTGCCATCTTGAACTGAAAAGGAATTGCCTGAAATCTCAGCATGGTTTGCCTGTATGCCGTTACCGAAATGAAGGGTTGAGAAAGAGGTTGATTCGATGGTTGCATACCATGCAGTAAGACCGATTGAGGTTGTGTCTTGGGCAGAATAGGTTTTCGATGCACTCACTGAAGTCCATTGGTGGTCTCCATCGAGAAGATCGAAAGCGGTCGAAGTCGAAGAAGTCATTTCAACTGAAACATCATTCAGAGTACTATCGGGGTCACGCAACTCTATGCCTTTGGTTCCAGCTGTAAGATTAATGAAATTGAGGCTTATGTGTCCAGTCCCTGTACCTTCGATTCCTCGTTCAGTAGCGGAAAGGTTGAGGCTGGATATTGAATGGTTTCCTGAACCTGAAAGGAAGAAACCATTGGTGACATTGGAAACTTCAATCCCGTTCCAACTGCAGGTGCCAGTACATCTTTGGTCAACAACTGGGAGTGATTCTGAGGGATTCCCCTCAAATTCAAGGTCGTTGATTGAAAAAGCGCTCGCTCCATTCGCCAAAAGGAGGCGGTTTCCTGAAACTGCGCCATTTGAGACGGTTAAATCATCACTGTCTGCAGCATCAATAAGCAGAGCAACGTTCTCGGCTGTTATGCTTTGAACTGTAGTAGATGCTCCCTGTTGGCTAGCAATCGCAACGGTTGTATCGAGGAACCCAATGCCTGTTGCAGAGAGTGTTCCGCTTGATGAACGCAAACCCGTTCCTGCTTGAGAAATGGTAACTGTGTCGAGAGTGCTCATACCTGTTGACCAAAGGCCGCCAGCAATGTCGCTGAATGCACCGTTGGAGAGATTGAGATTCCCAGAGTTTCGAAGAACTTCATAATCAATATGTTGTGCTGTAAGCGTATCAATATCTGCAGAACCGATCACATTGACACCGATATAGGCATCATTGATGGTGGTTTTATAGGCCGAAAGTTGGCCTTCCACCTTGAGGGCTGTCTTCGCATTCTCGATGGTTATCTCGTTCAGTACTGCATGTCCTTTGCTGGTAATCTGAATTCCGGTCCATAGGCCGGCTCCATGTGAACCGCCCGTCAGTGGTACTTGAGACGAGAAAAAGTCGGTTTGAGTGGCATGGAGTGTCCCATCAACTCGAATCCAATATCCATCGCCACCATCGACAGTTGTTCCAGGAGTAAGCGTGAGAGTTGAGCCATTCATGACGGTGACGTTTCCGGTGAGTACAACAGCCCCTGACCAGGTAGTATCAACATTTACCGAGGTGTCTGTAGCCATTGCAGGAGTGGCAAGAAGAGACAGTGGAGTAAGCAAGAGGAGAATGGCCAAAAACAGGGCCCGAACAGTTCGCATGATACCTACTTTTCAAAGCCCCATATCAAA
>TARA_B110000305_G_scaffold66869_1_pt1 | contig 14078 bp, 9 predicted proteins | sample TARA_B110000305 | Tara Oceans TARA_B110000305 (sample SAMEA4397930) | marine metagenome | biome: Polar Biome; feature: [SRF] surface water layer (ENVO:00010504); material: water (ENVO:00002006), including particulate matter (ENVO:01000060) such as... | depth 5 m | reverse complement strand
AAAAAAAAAGATTGGTTAAAGATAGTTATAAGACAAAATATTTCAAGGAATTAAATTCATTAAGATTTATTGGTTTCGTTGGAGTTTTCTTTGGTCATGTATTCTTTAGCAATAGTCCAGAAATAATAAATTCTAATTTGTATGCAACTTTGTTTACTTATGGAAAGATTCTTGGTTTCATTTCAATTGACTCTTTTTTTGTTCTTTCAAGCTTTTTAATTACTTGGAAAGCTTTAGAAGAAATTAAATTCACCCATAATTTCCAGTTTAAAAATTTCTTAATAAGAAGATCTTTAAGAATTTGGCCTCTTTATTTTTTTATTGTTTTCATTGGTTTTTTAGTAGAATATTTAAAAGCTTATTATAATCTTGAGCACCAAACTTTACCTTCGTTTTGGAACTTTTTTTTATTTATTTTAAATTACGATATCATTGAAAATGGTTATGATTTTTTATTTTTCATGGTATTTATGTGGTCAATTTCTGTAGAAGAACAATTTTATGTTTTTTGGGCTTTTACTATAAAATATTTTCATAAATATCTTTTTGTAATTTCTTTTTTAATTGTCATTATTTCACTTTTTTTCCGTTGTTATTTTATAAACGACACTAGGAGTTTAAACTTTCATACCCTTAGTGCATTTGGTAATTTTGGGATTGGAGCTTTAACAGCAATTGCTGCTTTTAAACAAACACAGTTTTTAAATAAACTTAAAAACTTAAGCAGATATAAAATTTCATTGTCTTACTTATTTATTATTACTCTATTTATTTTAATGCCTTTTTTAGTAGAAAATGATTTTTTTATTGTCCTCCAAAGAGTTTTATTCTCTATTTTCTTTTCTTTTATCATTCTAGAACAAACCTATTGTGACAACTCAATTTTAAAAGTTTCTAGAATAAAATACTTTAACTTTTTTGGCAAGATATCTTATGGTCTTTATTGCTACCACGGAATCATGATAACTTTAGTTTTACAAGCGAGTGAATTTTTTAGTGAATCCTTGTTAAATAGCGTGGTTTTATATCCTATTGTGATTTTCACATCAACACTTCTATTTTCCTATTTAAGCTTTAGATTTTTTGAGTCTAAATTTTTGAAATTCAAGTCTAAATTTACCTTTACTTTACCTAATTAGATACATTTTCCCAAGTCCATTGGTGAACGCTTTGTCACCTACTGATGACCTATGTTCAATTCCTAAATTATTTATTTCTGAAATTACTCTGTATATGTACACTCCATTTGCAACTGGATCTCCAAATTCGTCTCTGCCGTCCCAGAAATACTTAGTCATGTTATTTCCAATTTTTATATTTTCAATTTCGTTGAGATGAATTTGCTTGATAAGCCTTCCATTTATGTTAATAATTTGGATATCTAACTTATTAGGTATTTCAGATCCTGTTAATGTAAAAACGAAATGTGTTTTTGTTGAAAAAGGGTTTGGGTAATTGTAGATATTAGTAATAGATGACTTCTGAATTACTTCAAAGTTTATTTGGTATGGTTCATCGCCGCTTGAGTTTCCAGTTTTATCCTGACCCTGAACCCTTAATTTATATACTCCATCTTGCTCAAAAACAGGGTCATATTCAATTATAAATTTATTTTCTCCTTCGTTAATATGCCATTCTAAATTAGTTAAAGCACCATTGAAGAAGTTAATTCTTTCCCAAATTGAAGAACCAGGACTCATAACTTCAATTTGAAAATTGGCAGTGTCAACATCTTCATTTAAAATTAAAAATGGATTTTCATCGTTAAGTTCAATTACAATATGAGGATTTGGACTCACTATGTCGTTATTCAAAATATGAATCCCATCAAATGTGACATCTAAAATAGGATTTGTATTGTCTTTTAAAACAGTAAATCTTCTTTGGACTAAATTGTTAAAATAAAACTGCTCTTCTTGATCTTTTTCGTTGTTGTTTATTATTGGATTTGCTGTTATCCACATTAAATATTCATCATTTAAATATCTGCTAGAAATGGCAACTGTGTCAATTATTATTTCTCTTGCTCTTAGTGAGTCTTGCCTTGGGTAAGGGATGTCTAGTTGTCCGTTTTCATTCTCTAAATGATAGTTTATTTTTAAACTGTCCATGTCAAATGGAGAAATATTTTCTATTGCAACACTAAAATAAATTGAGTCACCTTGCTGAATAATGTTAGAATCTAAAAACCAACTTTTTTTTGGATTAATTGCTAAGTCTGGTAACGGGTCGTAGGTGACAAGCCAGTTAATTATTTGAGCTGGAGTTAATAAAGAATCATCAGAGGTTTCCATTTCTAATTGTAGAAAATGAAAGTTGCTGTCTATAAATTGTAAATTAATTATAGAATCTTTATTTGTAAAAACAGTATCAATTATTAAGGTTTTAAGATTAGAAGATATAGAGCTTAAGCCAAAAACTTTTAATCTTGTAGAATCGGCAGACGGATCTTCTAGTGCTTTTTGTTTCCAATAAATATTTTTCCAGTTATTAGATGGTCCAATAATACTTGAAGTCATTTTACCATTCTCTAATGAGCTAGTGACTGTTGTGCTAAACTCTAAAAGTTGAGATGGAACAAATCCAGGAGAAATAGAGTCAGACCGGACTTCAATTGCTGTTGAAGGATCCCCTTTTTTGCAAAAGAAAATAAAACCATCGTCTACTTGACTTGGACTAGTAAATCCAGTTGCACCTAGATTTTGAAATGCCAAGAATAAATTAGCAGACCAATTGGCATATAATGGACTATTGTATAGCAAAGTTCCTCCATAATTATTAGGAATATAACTATACACTACAATATAATGCCCATCGGGAATTTTAGTGTTTAACATGCTTGCTAATGAGTCTAGCTGTGAAGGGCTACTATTTTTAAACATAAAATAACCATGCTCTCGTGCTCTTCCAATTAAAGATGTATTGCCACATACACTAGGATCTCCATTATATTGACCAAAACAATGGTTTGGATTTAGAATACTTGGAGGCGAAGTAGAATTATCAATAAAGGGAGTTTTCCAATAGTTTAAAGAATTAGGATCTACCACTCCAACCATTACAGCTGGAGATGTATGTCCTCCGTAATCTGCAATTTCGCCACTAACTTCCCAATAAGTTCCTGACCACTCTGAACCAAGAGCTACATGTTGAATGTGATTTTTGCAAGTGATGCTTTTAAGAGTAGGAAAAAAATTGTAAGTATTATTTAAAGTGTCAAGAACAATATTTAAAAACTCATTTTCTTTAAATTGACCTATATGAGATTGGCTCCAACCCCAAGTTTTTGGAATGTATTGAAATGATCTTACCTTCCAATCAACAATCGAACTATCAGGTCTTGAACGCCAGTAATAAACAATACTATCTCCAAAAAATAATGAATCATTGACACTTGAAATGCTATTAATCCAATTTCCAGGAATTGCCTCAATGACTCCACCGATAGATACTACAGACTGATTTTTTAAAAATGGAGAACTAAATTGAATATTGGTATCTATCTCAAAATAATAGGTGTTGGTAGATTCCAAAGGATTAATAGTAGAAACTCTTAGAGTGTCACTAGGATTTCCGACAATACTTAAATCATATGGCCAAACTGGAATTATTGAATTGGAAGAAATATTCATTAAATATTGAATTCTATTATTTCCGTTTTCATCGTAAGCTTCTTGTATTGTGGAAATTGGTAGATCAATTGAAATTGTAAAAATATTCTGGCCAATGCTACTTTCAGGTTTATTAACCACACTAAAAGTTACAGTGTCCTCATTTAATATTCCAGGAATAAATTTTGAGTAAATAGTATCTGATCCGTCTGGGAATTCTTGCTTTAGTTCCACAAAGACAGAATCTCTAAATGCTTTCCCCAAATTGTATGCCTTAAATTTTAAATCAAAATTTGTTTTTGAAAGATCAACAATACTTGGTTCAGTCCAAACATCTTGCTCGGAAAGTACTAGTTCAGGAAATGAGTGGGAATTAACTTTTACAGCAGGGTCTCCCTGAAGAGACATTCCATTGTAATTGCTTTCAAATTTCGGCCCCCAGGTCAGTAAAGAGGTGCTTTGGTCTAGAGAATCTATAGTCATAACCATCTGCTGGCCTATAGATTTGTTATAACCATATTTTCCAATCATTTTATATAAGTACTCAGTATAAAAATTTATAAAAGGTGTAAACCCTTGCTTTACTGTAGAAATAAATCCAATTGCACCACTATTTGTTGGTCGTATAATTTGTTCCGAAAAGCTATTTGTATCTGGATTATGAACATCACCAGAATAGCAACCTAACCCAATTACAATTGGATATTTCCCTTGATTATTCCAGTTCTCTGGCTGATCAATATTTTGACTAAATCCATAGCCTGAGGATGCATGACCAAAAAAAGTCATAAGTGATATTCCTTCCTCTAAATAATTTTGAACGATTTGAAATTCTAAAGGATCTATAAGTGATGTGAAAGGGTTTTTTCCAAACTTTTTAACTCTCCCCCCAAATAAAGTGTCTTCAATTGTATTTTGAAATCTCTCAAGATAATTATTCATATAAGCTTGCTCTGAGCTATCACTTCCTCCAGAAAAATGGGCGATATTTTTTTGCCATGCCTTATTTTCTACAGTGTAATTACTATTATTTCCTTGATTAGACTCCAGCTCTATTACTTTATTTAAATAATTCAATACAGATGTGTTGGTGTTAACACTTAATCTGCCTATTGGAATTGAGAAACCTCTTTTATTAGCCTCAAGGCCAACTGCAATATGATTATCTGAACTGGGATAGCCCCAAGAAGGAACTAGATTTAACTTATAGGCAACAGAGTCATTCCTTGAACCAGGTGTTGTTTCATTATTTAGTCTAACAGATTTTCCGATTAAAAAAACATGAGAAGGCCAACTTGGCCAGTTGGTCATCCCGAATTTTATAAATCTTTTTATTGCCAAAGGATTTTTGAATATTCCTGCTGCAAATTGATGGTAAAGTTCTTCAATATCTACTACTAAAGTGTCCATGTTATTTGATCTATATGCTGCATAGTTTCTAGATGCAGAAAGCAGTTTTTTATTAGTTACTATCACAAATGCACTGTCAATTTGAATAGAGTTAAAGTCATTAAAATAACCTTGGCTATTTACAGTGTGTATTTTTTTGATGTGATTAATATTGGAATCGGTAAATAAATAGCAGACTATAGAATCATTTTGAGGAATTGGGATTACTGCTTCTAAAATAGAATTATTTAAGGTTAAAGGAATTGTTTTATGGACATCATCTAAGACATAAAGCATGGTTGAACCCAGTGAGTTTATTGTGTTGGTAATACTTAGTCTTTGTTTCTGGTTCAATGAAGATGGAACTCCAAAATGTAGTTTATCGTAAGGTGAAAAATTCGTAGTGTGTGGATAGGATAAACTAATTGAAGCTATGTTTTGATAATCTGTTCCTTGTCCAATATCTGAAATTTCGTGTTTGAAATCAGTCATATTTGAAATACTATTACTAGAAAGACTATAGTTTACATGAAGAGTTTGGTAATTAAAATAAGCCGAATCAAAAACCAAGTTGTTATTTATAAATAGTTTAGAGTTATGATTATTTCCATTAGAATTAACAGTAGATGAATTTGAAGAAACAAGATTTATTTCCCCAAAAGCATCTGGGCCACTAATAAAACTATTTAATGAACTTATTTGTTCAATATTGGTGCCATTCTTTCCTAAAGATCCACCAGCCCATCCTTCTGCTCTTTCATACTTAGGACTTGATATTCCACCAACTTGATATCCAACTAAATAATTAGAATTAAATTTTAAAACTTGTGTTTTCCAGCAATAATTTACAGAATTATAGTTGCTGTAATTTGTATCAACTTCTATTATAGTTCTCTTATTATTTGAATTGCTATTCCATGAAAAATAATATCTAATGGTGTCATTAAATAGACTGTAATATTCATCAGGCATGAAATGTGTAGAATCGTATACCAACAAGTCTAACCATCCATCATTTTTCTGGGCGTAGAATTCAATATATTCCAAAGAGTCTAAAAAACCATTGTTATTATTGTCTTTCACAAGAATAGAAACTTCTTTTTCTTTTCCAAAAACTTGAAAATTATCATGAGGAACATTATCAATATTAACTCCCAAATTAATTAAATGGGTGTTAATTGTCTCAAAGTCTAATCTGTAAACACCTGTTTCAACTATAGGAAAATGAAAATATTGTTGGTTGTAATTTATCCACTCGTTGCCAAAAGACTGTGAAAAATTACTTAAATGTAATACTAAGAAGAAAAATAAAAAGACAATTTTTTTCTTTATCAGTTTCAATTTGCTTTTGGGTTTAAGTTGAACTTTAAAGAGAAAATATTGCTGTATTCAGCAATTGAAACATCTCCAATATCCGTTAAAGCATATTCAATTTCAACTCCCTTAATATTAATACCAATCCCTAAGTTTGGCTGAATGGTATAGATCATTTTACCTGTTAAATCAGGTGTTTTTTGAATGTTGCCAATACCACCCCTTATGAAAACTATATTTTTAATGTTAATTTCACTTCCAATATGTGGATCAATTGAAAACGGATTTCCAGAAATTAAAACATTTCGTTTGCCATCAGTTGTTATATCTGCATTGAATTCTATCAATAAATGGACATTTTTTTCAAATTCATAATTCTTACTCAATCCAAGAATTAATCTAGGAAGAGTTAGTTCTAGCCCATTTTCTGGTAGTTCATTGCCAGTAGAGTTAAACGTATTAATCATTTCGTTAGATAGCTGATATTTCCATACGTTGAATGTGGAGGTTATGTCTTTAGCAACTACAGCAATTGCCCAATCATTTTTAAGATAAGTTGAAGAAAGGTCAATCCCAAAACCCCAAGCTGATGCAAAATCTCCAGCTCTTCTATTAATTATTTTGGCAGATCCACCAACAGATAGATTTTCGTTTATTTTTCTTCCATAGCTTCCTATAAAGGCCATATCCGCAGCGCTGAAATAAGATATTCTATCATAATTCACATTTCCTTGTGCATCAATAAGCTCTGATGTATTAGGGATGTTGTCTACTCCAAACCTTAAAAAAGAAAAACCAAAACCACTTTTTTCGTCTATTTTTTTTGCAATACTTCCAAAGTCATACTTTGCAATCCCTGCAAAATATTCTGCGTGCATTAACCCAACTTGGATATCGTTATTGATTTTAGAGAGATTTGCTGGATTCCAGAATCCAGACATAGCACTATTAGTACTTGTAATTACAGAGTTAGACATTGCCAAAGATCTTGCACCAACTCCAATATTAAGAAATTCGTTACTATATTTCGGTGAATTTATTTGCCCAAAAATAGAATAATTCAAAAGCAATAATAAAATTAGATAGCTGTTTTTCACAGTCGAATTTAAAGATATTTAGCCAAGTAAAAACTAAATATTGGTTATTTGTATATATGGAAACGAAGTTTACATTAATTTAGTTCATATAAATGAAAAAAAATATTCCCAATATAATTACCTCCATCAACCTTTTATTAGGTTGGACAACCATTTATTTTGCTTATTTGTCTGAAATAGACTGGGCAATAGGTGCAATTTTATTGGCCTCATTCTTTGATTATTTAGACGGTTTCGCTGCCAGAAAATTAAATGCTCAGTCTGCCTTAGGTGCTCAATTAGATTCTTTTGCAGATTTAATAACTTTCGGCATTGCTCCAGCTATAATTGTCTACAGTGTGTCCTTATCTTCTGCGTTTTTAGATGAAAAAGATACGGGTTTTGCACTTTTTTTAATTCTCGGTCTCATTCCTTTACTTGGTGCAATTCGCTTGGCAAGATTTAATACTATTGAGGAACAGACGCCCTTTTTTATTGGTCTGCCAATTCCAGCATTTGCATTAATTACCGTTAGTCTAACTTGGACTTACATAAAATACAATAATCTAATTTCAAATATTGTTAATCACCAAATTTTTTATCTTATAACTATTTTATTCTTTGGTTTTTTAATGGTTAGCAAATGGAGGTTTTTATCTTTGAAATTAAAGAATTTAAATTTTAAGGAAAACAAGCTTATTTACTTTTGGGGAATTTCATCTATCATTTGTCTTTTGCTAGTAATAATATTCGGAAATATCTTTCTTATTATCCCTATTGTTCTATTTTTGTATTTATTGTTTTCTTTAATTAAAAATTTTGTATCATGAGATTTAAAGCCAGTATCGATATTATGCCACTTGAAGCGTTACTAGATCCGCAAGGAAAAGCAGTAACCCAAAGTATGGATAATTTAAGCCTTACTGAAATTAGCAATGTTAGAATTGGAAAACATATCACACTTTATATTGAAACTAGTGACGAAGACTCTGCCAAAAAAATTGTTGAAGAGGCTTGTGAAAAACTTCTATGTAACCAAATAATGGAAAGTTTTACTTTCATTTTGAGCGAAGCTTAATTAGTAGTCAATAGCTAAACTAATTTTTGCAATAACTCTTTGAGGATCAATTTTAGACATTGATTCACTAGCTTTTATCTCATCTCTTTTTTTTATTTTCCCATAAATACTAAATGGTCTTTCACTAAATTCTTCGTTATTTAGTTGGACAATGAATTGATCATTAAATAAAGGGCTAAAACCCAGAAAAGGATGTGTTGGTCCCCAAATGGAAACTACGTTAGCACTTGTTAAACTTGCCAAATGCATATTGGCACTATCCATAGATATAAACACTTTGAAATCATTAATTAATTGCATTTGTCCATTAAGATCTAAATTTCTTTCAATTATTGTGCAGTTTGAATTTTTTAAAAAAAACTTTTTTGAAATTTTAATCTCTTCTTTCCCAAAAGCGAAAATCACAAATTGAAAGTTTTTAAAATGGTTAATTATTTTTTGGTAATTAGCCAAAGGCCATATTTTACTTTTATGTGCAGAGAATGGCGCAATACCAATTATATCTTTTTTATTACTACCACTTTCTAAAGACTTACTTATTTTATTAAAATCAATTTTTTCAAAATCTTGTTTTAAACAATCTAAGTAGCGTTCACTAGATGTTTTAAGCTTTCGTAGCCTGATTTTCTTATCTATAATCTCCTTTTTTAAATTCCTTTCCTTTGCAAATATTCTAATAACATTTGTCTTTTGAGAAAGTAATAAGCGAAGCGCTTTAGAGCGTATTACGTCGTGAAGGTCATAAATTCCGCTAAAATTTATATTTCCCGAAACTTCTTTTACTTTTTTAGCTATTTGAAATATATTTTTCTCTTTAGAGTTAAAATCTATGCCAATAAATTTTAAGCGCTTGTCAAAATCAAATATTGATTGATTATTTATATTAGATACCATCCAGAGATTAACATCTGGATAATACTTAAAAAATAGTTGAATTACAGGCCTTAGAAGTATGACATCTCCAAGTGCAGAAAATCTTATCAGTAATATATTTTTACGGTTTGTTTTTTTGATAGAGCTCAGGATTTAAAGTTGAGTCATTGTACATTTTCATCTGTCTGTAAACTTTCATTTTTTTGACTCCACTTTTGTAATCCAGTAAAAGTTCGTCAAAGGAATGGCTTAAATCAGTTCTTTGTTTTTTAAGAATATTTAATTTTTCTCCACAATTCAGAACATGCTCTTGTGAAACATCTTGTCGTTCTGTTTGCTCATTCATGTGGAATATTTTAAGATTTAAAATTGAAAGCCTATCCACTACCCATCCAGGGCTTTCCGTATTTATCTTACTTGTTGAGATTGATTTTTCTTTAAAAATGTTGAAATAATAATCATCAATTTTTTCTACAATATCTGTTCTTTTTTGGTTGGAATCATCGATTCTATGCTTTATAGATAATCCAGTTTTTGAGTCTAAATTAGGACTTCTAATAATATCCTCTAAATGCCATTGAACAGTATCTATCCAGCATTTCTCAAAAAGTAAGAAATCCAATGTTCCTCTATCAAAGGGATTGGAATAAGAAGAGTCTACCTCATTATTTATATGGTAATGATCTATAACTTTTATGAATATATCGTTGCAAGTTTCCGCTTTCATTTTAATTTTGGGAATAAAGCATTTTTAAGTTCTGTTGCATCTTCTGGTTTTAATTTTCCAGCTAGAACTAGGCTAAGTTGTTTTCTTCTTAATGCAGAATCAAATCTTTGCTTATCAATTTGAGTTTCAGGAATTAAAGTTGGAACACTTATTGGGCTCCTGTTTTGGTCAATGGCTACAAAGTTATAAATCGCCTCATTACATTTTCTTCTGCTACCATCCGGATTTTCTACAAATACATCTATAAAAACTTCCATTGAAGAATTAAATGCTCTACTTACTTTTGCATGTAAGCACACAATCTCTCCTGCGAATATAGGTTCGTCAAATGACACATTATTGATCGATGCAGTTACAACTACTCGACCGCAGTGTTTATGTGCTGAAATACTTGCTATTTCATCCATCCATTCCAATAGTCTTCCCCCGAAAAGTGTATTTAAAGGATTGGTGTCATTGGGCAAAACCATTTTTGTTTGAACGGCTAAGGATTCTGTTGCTTTTTTTTGAGTATTTTTCATTATTGCATATAATTTCTTTCGTATCTAGCTTTATCTTCTGGGCTTGTAAGTGCTTCTGGACATTTGCCTTTCCCAAGTTTTTTTAGCCATATAAATCTAACTTTAAATATCAAGGGCCTATACCTGCTGTTGAAAATTCCATAAGTAGATTTTCCTTGTTCCCATTTCTTTAACGTTAGAAATGGAGATTCCATTGTAGGTATAACAAATAAAGTTTTTTTTACTTTAAATCCGTAGCCAACTTTTAAATGAAATGCTATGGTTAGTCTATCTGTATTATTTGGTAATGGGGTGCCTTCTTCAAATAATTTAAAATCTATATTTGAACCAAGACTAGTTTGAATAAATTTCTTGTCAGATATTTGCCAAATATTATTCAAATTAAAACTTCCCCCCAAGAATCTTTGTTTAAATATGGATTTGCTTTCATCTATTGTTTCACTTCCGGAAAGTTTTTTATAACTAAAACCATAGTCTAAATAGTTAAAAATATTTCCTCCTTTTTCAAATATTCGATAAGCTCCTGCTTCAATTATATAAGCCAATCTTGCTTTGGCATTTACCTCGCTGTTAGAATTTGATATAATATTTGGAATTTCATATGGCATCATGTAAGTAAGCCCTGGACTTAAATAAAAATTTTGTAATTGGTATGTGCCATTAAAATCTATTAAAGGAATATTTTTTCTTTGATACATTTTCATTTGAGTCTTTCCAACCGCAACAGTAAATATCAATATAAGAATTAGGGAATTCCTCATAGTTATTAAATCATAGACAATATTTGATTTTCAACTTCTTTGGAGTCCCAAGTTTTATCAATAGTAGGTGAGCTCATTACTTTTCGCATGATCTCTTCTTGAATTTTACCTCTTTTATAAGCTTCAGAATACCTTATGTTACTAAATGACACTTGACTATAAAGTGGAATCCATTTATCAGGATGAAGCTCGTGAATTTTGGCTTCAATTTTTTTCTGTAGTAAGAATTTTTCATCTGCAACATGATCTCTCATTACATAATAATTGTCTAAGGACAAGTCCTGAAGTGCATCTCCGTCTGGCTTTCTGATTTCTTGATATTCTTTGAATGTTTTTTCCCAGTCTTTGTGTTGATTATAAAGTTCCCACATTACAAAACAATCTTCAAAACCAGCATTCATCCCTTGCCCGTAAAATGGCACAGTAGAATGAGCGGAGTCTCCCATAAGAGCAAATTTGCCAACTGTCCATGGAAAACATCTGTTAATTGACATAGATGATAGTGGGTTTTGATGCCAGTTTTCAATCAAATTTGGAATTAGTTCATAAAAATCTGGAAATACTTTTTTGACAAAGTCCTCTATTTTAGCATCGTTGTCTAATTGTTTAAAAGCATACTTGTCATTTTCAAAAGGCATAAACAAAGTACATGTGAAAGAGCCATCCTCGTTGGGCAAGGCAATTAACATAAAGCGTCCTCTAGGCCAAATATGCAAAGCGTTTTTTTCAATTTTATAATTCCCGTTTTCATCTGCAGGCAAAAGCAATTCTTTATAGCCATCCTCTATATAAAATTGGCTAAAATTAAATCTATCTACCTTTTGCATAGAGTTGTAGCGGACTGCAGAAAATGCACCATCAGCAGCAAAAATAACATCTGCTTTGTCTTCAAAAACTTCTTGAGTATTTAGGTTTTTTAAAGTGATATGTCCCTTTTCTAGATCAGCGTCAAGGCACTGATGCTGGTAATGAATTTTAGTATTTCCTTTGTTTTCTGCAAGATCCATCATTATGGCATTTAGATGCCCTCTTGAAACAGAATATATTGCCTCGTCTTTTTTTCCGTACGCTTGATAGGTCAGATCACCTTCTGTACTGTGCATTATTCTTCCACTCATGGGAATAGCAATCTTTTCAATTTCTTTTTCTATGCCTGCAGCTTTTAATGAATTCCATCCACGCTCTGAAAGTGCCAAATTTATAGATTTTCCAGCACTGATTTCAGCTTTTCTTATATCCGATCTTCTTTCATAAATCACTACTTGATATCCAGCTTTTTGCATGTAAACAGCCCATAAAGAACCTACTAATCCTGCACCTACTATTATTACCTTCTTTTCCATCTTTTTCTATATTCAGATTTTTCAAATTTACTATTTTGAGTCCTTTTGTTTGCGGAAAAAACTTTATTAGAAATCCGCCAAACAACCAATCCAAAAACAACAGTCATTATTGCAAGAAAAGATATTTTTGCTTCTGGATTCAATATTAGCTTAAGTAATTATTTAGTACTCTTCCAAACTCATAAACATCTTGAAAACTATTGTAAAATGGAACGGGTGCAACTCTAATTACATTGGGTTCTCTCCAGTCTACAACTATGTGGTTTTTAGAAAGTTCATCAAATAGTTCTTTTCCGTTTCCGTGAGCAATAATAGAAAGTTGACATCCTCTTTCTTCAAAATTATTTGGAGTTATGATTTCTAAAAACGACTCCTTTTTTTTATTTATTAGATGGACAATAAATTCTAAATAACCGGTAAGTAAAATGCTTTTTTCTCTAAGCTTTTCCATGCCAACTTCATTAAATAAATCTACAGATGCTTTGTGGGCTGCCATTGCTAAAACAGGAGCATTAGATAATTGCCAGCTTTCTGCCGTAGGAATTGGAGAAAACTTGTCCGGCATTTTAAATCTATCTTCTTTATTATGACCCCACCATCCAGCTAGTCTTAAAATCTTTGGATTTGAAACATGTTTTTCATTTACATATAATCCACTTACTCCTCCTGGACCAGAGTTAAGATATTTATACGAACACCAAGCTGCAAAATCAACATTCCATTGGTTGAGTTTTATTGGAATATTACCTACGCCATGAGCTAAGTCAAACCCAACATATGCACCAACTTTATGACCTGCAGTGGTAATGGATTCCATGTCGAAAACTTGACCAGAATAGTAATTTACTCCACCAATCATAACCAAAGCCAATTCTTGACCAACTTCATTAATTTTAGAAATAATATCTTCTGTTCTAATGGTATGTTCACCATCTCTAGGACCAATTTCTACTATACAATCCTCTGGATTTAAATTGTGTATTTTTGTTTGACTTTGTAATGCATATTGGTCACTAGGAAATGCTTTTTTTTCGCACAATATTTTAAATCTTTTCTTAGTAGGTCTATAAAAGGATATTAACAAAAGATGCAGATTGGTAGTCAAGCTATGGGTTACCACTAATTCCTTGTTTTTAGCACCAACAATTGGAGATATTTTATCGTTGAAAATCTCGTGATAATCTAGCCATGGGTTGTTAGCTTTTTCATGACCTTCCACTCCCCACTTTGACCAATCATCCAGCTCCTTTTGTATATACGTCTGGACACTTTTAGGTTGCAATCCTAATGAATTACCTGTGAAATACAAAGATTCCTTACCTGAGAAGTTAGGTATAAAAAAACGATCTCTGTAAGTACTTAATTTGTCATTTTCATCAAGTTTT
>TARA_B110000305_G_scaffold159147_1_pt1 | contig 14083 bp, 19 predicted proteins | sample TARA_B110000305 | Tara Oceans TARA_B110000305 (sample SAMEA4397930) | marine metagenome | biome: Polar Biome; feature: [SRF] surface water layer (ENVO:00010504); material: water (ENVO:00002006), including particulate matter (ENVO:01000060) such as... | depth 5 m | reverse complement strand
AAATAAAGGCATTCCTGCAAGCGATATCATGATCAATTATACGCCATTTGGTCACAGTGATTGGCAAACGATTGTATCTGATATTAAGGGTTTTGGTTCAGAGGGTAAAAAGACAGCTGTTGTGAGTACTATCAACGGTGATGCGAATGTACCGTTCTATAAAGAATTAGGTAATCAGGGTATTAGTGCCGAAGATATTCCGGTGATCGCCTTCTCGGTAGGTGAGGAAGAGCTGTCGGGTATTGATACTACGCCGCTTGTTGGACACTTGGCTGCTTGGAATTATTTTATGAGTGCTGAAGCCGATGTCAATGACGAGTTTATTGAGGCTTGGCATGCTTTCACAGGCGATAAAAAACGCGTAACAAACGATCCGATGGAGGCTACTTATATTGGCTTCAAAATGTGGGTAAAGGCTGTTGAAAAAGCTGGCACTACAGAAGTTGATGCTGTTCGGTCCGCCATTTATGGAACTGCAGTCCCTAATCTCACGGGTGGCACGGCGGTAATGCATACCAATCACCATCTTCAAAAGCCGGTCTTAATTGGTGAGATAAAAGATGATGGTCAATTCGAAATTGTGTACCAGACCGCCGGTGAAGTAATTGGCGATGCTTGGACTGATTTCTTACCTGATTCAGCTAAAATTATTGCTGATTGGACTGCCCCAGTCTCATGCGGTAACTACAACCTAGAAACACAAAAGTGTTCTGGACAAAACTTCTAATAGACAAAAATGAGAACCGGACGAAGTCCGGTTCTCGAGGCTTATTGAATGATTTTTTTCCGACTTCTCGTTCCATTTATACTTATGTTCTCTGCGCAGGCATTTCCTGCGTTAGATGGTCAAGCACTAGCAAAAGCATCGTTCAAAGAAAAAATGATCTTCATAGAAATGTTGACTATGGATCCATCGGATAAAGCATCAAAAGTTCTGCAATATTGGCTGGACGGAGAATTGGCATATTGGCCTAAAATCGGAGGCATGGTTAGAAATGTTAAAGAAGGACGGAAATACCTTCTAAAAGATTTGATGACAGGTAAGGAATTAGAAACTGTTGTATCCAAAAAAATAAAACGGGTTAAGACGAATAATCGTCTCCGGGCTGAGCTGAAGCAAGTCATCGGATTTCGAAAAATTGCATCACCTGATGTGGAAGTTAGATATGCGGCGGTTCTAGAATTAATGAGGCAGCCCAATCTTGAATTGTTGCCTAAGCTTCTGGATCGAGAGTTGGTTGAGCCCGATTTATCAGTGAATACGAATCTATCGATTTTAATTGGACTTACACAATTAGAAAGTAGTGACTCATTCGTGCAGCTCGAAGGGTTGGAGCGAATTACCAACGTTCTCTCTCCTGAGGTGAAAGATGTTTTAAACCGATTTTTATTGCGTGGCGATTTAGACCGTATTGTGGTCGATAGGGCGGCTGAGATATTGGTAGATATGGAGCGTCAGCTCTCGTACTGGGGCATGGGTCAAAATCTTTTCTATGGATTGTCCTTGGGTTCGGTTTTACTTTTGGCTGCGATTGGTCTCGCGATCACGTTTGGTGTGATGGGTGTGATCAATATGGCGCACGGTGAGTTCATTATGCTGGGTGCATATACAGCATTTGTAGTCCAGCAATTCATCCCCGGAACCAGTATTTGGTCATTAATAGTGGCAATTCCTACAGCATTTTTAGTATCTGGTTTTGCTGGAATTATTTTGGAGCGCAGTGTCATCCGTCATTTATACGGTCGCCCATTGGAGACATTACTCGCGACCGTGGGTGTGAGCCTAATCCTTCAGCAGTTGGTCAGATCAGTTTTTGGCCCACTGAATCAATCGGTTATTACGCCCGATTTATTGAGTGGTTCGCTGAATATTAATGCCGCATTTTCAATGACCTACAACAGAACTTTTGTGATTATCTTTGCGATCATAGTATTAATCTCTTTGTGGTGTGTAATGCAAAGAACTACGTTTGGTATGCGCATTCGTGCGGTCACAATGAATCGGGGTATGGCCAGCTCAATGGGTATCCCAACCAAGCGGATGGATGCAATGGCATTTGGACTTGGATCTGGAATTGCCGGAATGGCCGGGGTGGCGCTGTCTCAGCTAACAAATGTTGGCCCTAATCTTGGGCAGGCCTATATTGTTGACTCTTTTATGGTGGTCGTATTCGGGGGTGTCGGAAATTTACTGGGTACTGTCGTTGCGGCATTTAGCCTTGGCGTGGCTAATAAGATAATCGAACCGTTTAGTGGCGCGGTCCTCGCTAAAATTTTCATTCTTGTGTTCATCGTTTTATTTATTCAAAAACGTCCTCGAGGGCTATTTGCTCTTAAAGGCCGGTCAGTTGAGGACTGAGTTATGCTGCTGATTTTTTTGAGAAAATTAATCCTGAGTTCGATTGCCGCTCTTTTGATGTATGTGTTCATTGCTAATGTTGTATTGCCTGAGTCATTTGGTCTGGCATTGGATTCATACACACTGACGATCATTGGCAAATATCTTTGCTTTGCGATGCTTGCTGTTGCATTGGATCTAGTGTGGGGATATTGCGGTATTTTATCTCTAGGGCATACCGCCTTCTTCGCTCTCGGTGGCTATGCCATGGGAATGTATTTGATGCGTCAAATCGGTGATCGAGGAACGTACGGAGATTCTGAACTTCCCGACTTCATGGTCTTTTTAAACTGGGACGAATTGCCCTGGTTTTGGTTTGGTTTTGATCAATTTTGGTTCGCAGGTCTGATGGTGTTTTTGGTGCCGGGAATTCTTGCATTTGTGTTCGGATGGTTTGCTTTTCGGTCACGTGTTTCGGGTGTCTATTTGTCGATTATCACGCAAGCTTTGACTTATGCTTTGATGTTGGCTTTTTTCCGAAATGAGATGGGTTTTGGGGGCAACAATGGCCTAACTGATTTTAAGGATATTTTGGGGTATTCAGTTAGCTCTCCGGATGTCCGGGTGGCACTGATGCTCTTATCCGGGTGCGGACTAATCGGTTGCCTTTTGCTTTGTATGCAACTGATGAAAACCAAGTTTGGACGAGTTTTAATCGCGATTAGAGATAGTGAGTCTAGGATTCGGTTTTTGGGCTATCGTGTTGAGTACTACAAACTTCTCGTATTTGTTATTTCCGCGATGATTGCAGGATTTGCTGGGGCCCTTTATGTCCCCCAGGTAGGCATTATTAACCCCGGCGAGTTTAGTCCGTTGGCATCAATTGAGGTAGTTGTTTGGGTAGCTCTTGGGGGCCGCGGCTCATTGGTTGGGGCTGCGCTTGGGGCTATTGCTGTGAACGCAGCGAAAACCTTTTTTACGGGATTTTACCCCGAAGCGTGGCTATTCTTTTTGGGTGCGATTTTTGTGATTTCGACGCTTTACTTACCAAAAGGTATTTTGGGGGCCATCGTAGACTTGAGTGCTAAATACCAAAGCACACGTAGCACCAGTCTCAAGGAATCCTGCTCATGATCCCGACGACCTCAAGTGCCTTGTATCTTGATGGTATTTCCGTCTCGTTTGATGGGTTTAAGGCCTTAAATAACCTATCACTCGAATTGGCTCCTGGAGAGCTGCGCGCTGTGATTGGCCCAAACGGGGCTGGTAAGTCGACCATGATGGATGTCATTACGGGTAAAACTCGACCAGATACTGGGACTGCATTATTTTTGGGGCAACATGACTTGACTCGTTTGGATGAGGCTCGGATTGCTAATTTAGGAATCGGGCGCAAGTTTCAAAAACCGAGTGTAATTGAGACACTGACTGTTTGGGAGAATCTCGAACTTGCTTTAGCTGGAAACAGAGCGCCTTGGGAGGCAATTTTTCGGATTATGTGTTCCCGCGATCAGAGCAACATTAGGGCAGTGGCTGAGCGCGTCGGTTTGACAGATACCCTTGCAAAGCTCGGAGGCGATCTATCGCATGGCCAGAAGCAGTGGCTTGAAATTGGAATGTTGCTTTTACAGGAACCGGAGGTTCTTTTGGTGGATGAGCCGGCGGCTGGGATGACAGACGCTGAAACGATGAAAACGGCTGAGCTGTTAAAAGGATTGGCCGGGGAGCATACGCTTATGGTGGTTGAGCATGACATGGAATTTGTGGAGGCTCTCGATTGCAAAGTAACGGTGCTCCATGAAGGACGGGTTTTGGCTGAGGGAAGCCTGTCTCATGTGTCATCTAATTCCGAAGTTATTGATGTTTATTTGGGCCGTTAAAAATGCTGAAAGTTAGTCAGTTAGATGTGACCTATGGCGCCAGTCAGGCCCTGTATTCGGTAAATTTTGAAGCTTCGGCTGGCGAGATTAGCTGCATTCTTGGCCGGAACGGGGTTGGCAAAACATCATTAGTGCGCGCAATCGCAGGTCGGCACTTTGGATCTTCCGGGTCCATCCAATGGAATTCAGAGGAAATACGCACCTTGGATCCGGCATCAAGAGCTAAGAATGGGATTGCTTATGTGCCTCAGGGTCGGGAAATCTTTGCAAGATTAACTGTCAAAGAGAATCTCGAAATCGCGTTTGCGGCTGCTCCCAAAGGTCAGCGTTTTATTGCTACCGATATTTATGATCTCTTTCCGGTCTTAAAGGAAATGCTCCATCGTCGTGGAGGCGACTTATCTGGAGGTCAGCAGCAACAATTAGCGATTGCAAGGGCGTTGGTGACCCGACCCAAATTGCTGATCTTAGATGAGCCGACGGAGGGGATTCAGCCTTCCATTATCAAGGATATCGGAAAGGTTTTGATCCTTCTTCGTGAGCGAGGAGAAATGACGATTATCTTAGTTGAGCAGTACTTAGATTTTGCGCTTAACCTCTGTGATCGACTTTGCGTGCTGGATCGTGGTCGTGTGAAGTTGGAAGGTGCTATCGAGGACATCCAAATTGATGAGGTTAGGTCGTTGGTGACAGTGTGAATCAATCGATTTTCCCAAAAGACGACTTGTCGTGGCCGGCAAGTATTGATTGTGAATTTCACCTTGCAAGTACCGGACGAACCGAGCTTGCGAAACTGAATCATTTGGGCCCCTTGCGCGTTCAGCGGCTTTTTCACGATGAATCATTGGCTCATTGTTATCTGCTGCACCCACCCGGCGGCATGGTATCGGGTGATAATTTAAAGACTCGAATTCAATTGCATCCGGACTCACGGGCCCTTGTTACAACGCCGTCATCGGGAAAGTTTTATAAAGCACGCAGCAATGGTTCTTTGCAAACTACGAGCACATCAATAGTTATGGGTCCACGGACTTATTTTGCATATTTGCCCCAAGACACAATTGTATTTAATGGAGCATCTGGGGTTCTTCAAAATGAGATTAATTTGCCTTCTACCGCAACCTATCTTGGCTGGGAGCACATCGTTTTGGGGCGTTTGGCGGGGGATCATAAATTTGAGTCCGGACAACTGACTCAGATCTTTTCAATTATTAGAGACGGAAAGCTCCTGTATCAGGATCGATTTGAAATGACGCCTGAAATTTTGCAGTCAATTGCAGGCCTAAATGGGTCCACGAGTTATGCCGTCGCTTTCCTGGTCTTGCCCGAATCTTTCAGTGAACAAGAGTCACTCATTTCTGTGTTACGTGAATTAGTTTCTCAATTTTCTGGATTCGCCGGCGTCAGTGCAGTACGCGCTTCATTGATCTGTATTCGGTTGATTGGTGACCGAGCTGAGGACACTCGCCTAATACTTGAATCACTGTGGAGCGAAGTTGGCTCGGTAATGCTAGGTCGTGTAGTAATGCAACCAAGAATTTGGAGAACCTGATGGAATTATCACCACGCGAGAAAGATAAGCTTTTATTATTTACAGCGGGATTGGTGGCTGAACGACGGCTTTCACGCGGGTTGCGTTTGAATTATCCGGAAGCGATTGCTTTGATCAGTGCGGCAATCCTTGAAGGTGCTCGTGACGGGAGATCAGTCGCTGAACTGATGCAAGAAGGCCGGACAATACTCACCAAAGACCAAGTCATGGAGGGCGTCGCTGAGATGGTGGATCAGGTCCAAGTGGAGGCAACATTTCCTGATGGTACAAAGCTTGTCACGGTTCATGAACCAATTCAGGAGATATTGAGGTCATGATTCCAGGAGAAAAACGAATTAAGCCGGGCGAGATTGAGCTCAATGTCGGATGTGAGACCTTGAGATTGGTGGTTGCTAATTCTGGCGATCGGCCTATCCAGGTTGGATCACATTTTCATTTCTCTGAGGTAAACCCTCGGCTAGTTTTTGACCGTAAAAAGGCACGAGGATACAGACTCAATATTGCAGCAGGCACTGCAGTACGTTTTGAACCTGGCCAGGAACGGACAATTGAATTAGTTGCCTTGTGCGGTGATCGAATTGTAATGGGGTTCCGTGGAGACGTCATGGGTCGTTTGGAGGGTGCTAAATGAAGATTACTCGTGAAGCATATGCGGATCTTTATGGGCCTACAGTCGGTGATTCGGTCCGTCTCGGGGACACAGACATTTGGGTGTCCCCTGAATCAGATTCAGCAATACCTGGTGAGGAAGTCACTTTTGGTGGCGGTAAGGTTATTCGAGATGGTATGGGTCAGTCCCAACGAATCGGTTCGGAGTGCATGGATTTAGTAATCACTAATGCATTGATTATTGATTATTGGGGAATTGTGAAGGCTGATGTAGGCATCAAGGAAGGCAGAATTGCGTCCATTGGAAAGGCTGGTAATCCAGATATCCAACCGAAAGTGACAGTTGTGATTGGGCCAGGAACGGAGGTAATTGCTGGGGAAGGCAAAATTCTTACGGCTGGTGCGATTGATTCTCATATTCATTTTATTTGTCCACAACAGATCGAAGAAGCCCTGTCGTCAGGAGTCACGACCATGATCGGTGGAGGCACCGGCCCTGCAACTGGAACAAATGCGACTACGTGCACCCCAGGCGCGTACAACATTGAGATGATGATGCGCGCGATTGAAGGGCAGCCAATGAATTTTGGTTTTCTTGGTAAGGGGAATGCAAGCAGTGAGCTTCCTTTGATGGAGCAGATTCGGGCAGGGGTTTGCGGGCTTAAACTTCACGAGGATTGGGGTACAACGCCCAAAGCAATTGATACCTGCCTTAACGTTGCTGAAAAAACTGATACCCAAGTTGCGATTCATACCGACACACTCAACGAAGCTGGTTGCGTAGAGGAAACCATTCAAGCAATTGGCGGTAGAACCATCCACACTTACCACACCGAAGGCGCGGGTGGAGGGCATGCACCAGATATTATTAAGGCCGCAGGCCTGCCAAATGTGCTGCCGTCATCCACCAACCCGACTAGGCCCTATACAGTGAATACTGTTGACGAGCATCTGGATATGCTGATGGTATGCCATCACCTTTCCCCAACTATTCCAGAAGACGTTGCGTTTGCGGATTCGCGTATTAGAAAAGAGACGATTGCGGCCGAGGACATACTTCACGATAAAGGTGCTTTTAGTATGATTGCATCAGATTCCCAGGCAATGGGCCGCGTTGGTGAAGTAATTACTAGAACTTGGCAAACAGCGCACAAAATGAAAGCTCAGTTCGGATCTTTAGGCGGAGATCCTAGCTGGAATGACAACATGCGAATCCGTCGGTACATCGCTAAATATACTATTAATCCAGCGATCGCTCATGGTATCTCGCACGAAGTGGGGTCTATTGAAGTGGGTAAAATTGCTGATCTGGTATTGTGGAAGCCAGCATTTTTTGGTGCAAAGCCAGCGCTCATTCTAAAAAGCGGATTTATTGTATCAGCACCAATGGGGGACCCGAATGCATCGATTCCTACGCCTCAACCAGTACATTATAGAACTATGTTTGGAGGAATGGGGCAGGCCGCTGATCGACTCTCTATGACGTTCGTTTCTGCTGCATCTATGCAGGCTGATAATCGATGGATGGCGGATACCAAGAGGAAACTTTCTATAGTTAAGAATGTGCGTGAAGTGACTAAGGCGAATATGCATCTCAACGATTATCAACCCGAAATTACGGTCGATCCTGAAACTTATGAAGTCCGCGCTGATGGGGAGCTTTTGGTTTGTGAGCCGGCAAGTGAACTGCCATTGGCTCAGCGCTATTATCTCTTTTAGAAGTACAGAAAATGCTTGAACTGACCTCAGTTGCAAACCCCACCACCAGCTTCGACGTTACCGTAATTCTTGATTATGACTCACGAAAACGTGGTCGTTTAAAATCTTTGGCAGATACTGGTGAGGAAGTGAGGCTCTTCTTGGAGCGTGGTCAGATACTATCTGATGGTGATTGCCTCCTTGCAACCGATGGTCGAGTCGCAATAATAAAGGCAGCTAATGAAATGCTTTTCGAGGTACGCGGGAATGACCCGCTGACGTTTGCAAAAATCTGCTATCACTTAGGTAATCGGCATACGCCGGTGCAGATTGAAGATCGCGTGCTTTGGTTTCAGTTAGATCACGTGCTGGCTGATTTGTGCCTAAGATGGGGTCTTGATGTGACTCAGGTTGATGCGCCATTTAGCCCGGAAACAGGTGCTTATCATGAACAGAAAAATGATCAGGGTCATCATGACTAAGGCTTTATTATGAACTCATTTATTCATGCGATGCACCTGTTTTCCCCCAGTCTTCCTATTGGCGCATTTGCGTTTAGCCAAGGGTTGGAAGCGGCGATTGAGGCTAATCTCGTAAAAGATGAGCGAGATCTTGAAAATTGGTGCTTGGGTGTTCTTCAGTATTCAATGAGAACATTGGACTTTCGTTATGCGCGGGCATCCTATCGTGCGAAGTCAAAAATTGAATGGACTCAAATCAATGCTGCCATTCTTGCTTCGCGTGAGACGAAGGAGCTGTTGCTTGAGGATCAGCTTTTGGGGATGGCACTGAAAAAATGGGCATGTCAGCAAGGTGTTGAGGTCCCTGATACGACTGAGTATTCATTGATTGCCTTGTATGGATGGATCGGCTCCAAAATGAAGATACCGGAGGATTGGGTCGTGACGGGTATTGGATGGTCTTGGCTTGACAACCAAATGGTTGTGGCAGCGAAGTCGATCCCGCTTGGACAGACGGTATTGCAGTGTGTAGTGAGCAAAATCAAGCCAGTGCTTAGTAATTGCGTACAGGATTCAATTGATGGAGCGGATATGCCGCCTGCATCAACTGTGCCTATGCTGACCACGCTGAGCGCACTTCATGAAACACAGTATTCGCGTTTATTTCGCTCATAGGAGAGTTGCATGCATGCATTGCGCGTTGGAATTGGTGGGCCTGTTGGCTCTGGAAAAACATCATTGACATTAAATCTTTGTAGCGCGATGCGTGATCATTACGATATGGCTGTTGTAACTAATGATATCTATACTCAAGAAGATGCTGAATTTTTGACTAAGCATGGCGCTCTTTCTAAGGACAGGATTGTGGGTGTTGAGACGGGTGGTTGTCCGCACACTGCGATTAGAGAAGACGCTTCCATGAATCTTGCTGCGATCGATTCGTTATCAGCTAAACATTCTGACCTTGACATCGTGATTGTGGAGTCGGGTGGGGATAATCTCAGTGCAACGTTCTCGCCGGAATTATCTGATCTAACGATTTATGTGATCGATGTGAGCGCGGGCGATAAAATTCCAAGAAAGGGCGGGCCGGGCATTACAAAAAGCGATTTATTGGTGATCAATAAAACGGACGTTGCGGCATTGGTGGGTGCGTCCCTTGACGTGATGGACCGAGATGCAAGGAAGATGCGAGGAGACCGCCCATTTGTTTTCAGTAATATGAAAACAGGACAGGGGCTTGAGGACATAATCGCTTTTATCGTTGATTACGGAATGCTCGAAGTCCATCATATCAAAGGCTGAGAAGAGAATTCTTAAGGGTTTCTGAGCTTCTTTTTAGGGCGCTTAACGCGTGCGGCCAGGGCTCTAAGTGTTCACTATTGCCATGTTATGGTGAGCGGAAATAAAGCAGATGGATATTTAGTTCGATTACTTATGATACCAAGACTATTGGATTTCATTAAGTTACAGTTGAAAGATGAAAAAGAATTCTCTTTGTCAGTTATGTCTGATTTTTTGTGGAGCACTGTTGTCAGCGTCAAATGCTCTTTCGCATGAGCAGGATCGTCTCAGTCAACTCCAAATAGCCAATGATGAGCTCGTAATGAGGCTGTCAGAGGTTATCAATGCAAATCAAAGGCTGAAAAAACGCTTAACTAGTCAGTGCGGATCAGCTCGTTCAAAGTGTCATGCCGTAACAGAGAATCGATGTTCTCCTGAGCTAATATTTGATCAGTTTATGGGCTACTCACGGAATGATCGGGACGATTTCCTCAAGCCGTGGCTGAAGCGATATGGTTTAAAGTGCTCCTCAGATGAACTCCATTACATCGAGACTGTACTGGTTCCGGAAATGACCTTCACTTCGGCTGCATTAGTTCTTTTGAAAAAGCTCAGGGCCGACCGCTGACAAAGAACTGCTTCCGCTTAGTAGTGCCTAGAAAAATATTTACAGATGCCTGATTAGGGCGTCAATGATGATGTTTTTATTGGCGAATACGCGGGACTTGGGGAAGCTTCAAAATGAATGCTGTTATTTTACGTGGGTTGTGTTTTGGTGCTTTGATGCTTGCGGAGAATGGGTTTTCGCATGGTGGCGGCCTGAATTCTGAAGGTTGCCACAACAACTGGGCAAGTGGTGACTATCATTGTCACCGAGGCAGTGAACTATCTGATAATCAGCGGCCTATATTGATAGAGCCTGGGCGATCTTCATCAGATGCTGTCAATCCTATTATTCCTTATAAAAGAAATTTGTATGGTTATAAAAGTTATAAGATATCAGCCAGCCGAGGTTTCTACACCGAGGAATCCTGTTATACCAATATAGATCATGTGGTTTCCTTGAAAGATGCACACGAGAGTGGAGCGGGCAGATGGGAGATGAAACGACGTGTTGAATTCTCCAATGACCGACTAAACCATGTGCCATCGTGTCGCCGGGTAAATAGTTCAAAAGGCTCCTCTGTCCCAAGTGGGTTCTTCCGAAAAAGTGCTGACGGGAGAGGTATGGAATATAAAATCAAGCGCCCGTGTGCTTATCTTGGAATTTATTATCAAGTGAAGATTAAATACGGGCTGTCGTTTGCGAATAACGATTTCAATCTCTTTGGGCCCTGTGGCTTGAAGATCCGTTGAAAGGCGGTGCGCATAATTCAGCCGGGTAAGGCGATGCGTTGAACTGAAGAAGGTGCAGATATGAGCTTGATTTTAATTAATGAGAGGCTGTAGTCGATGGAATTATTTGTTTTGGAATTCGAATTGAATCCTGAATTGGTTAATGACTGGGTCGGTTGGCTCAACGGCCCCGAAGGGTTACAGCTTAGCAAAAAAGCTCCGGGATTCGTTTCTGCTGAGTGGTCGATTACGGTGGCCGATGATGGTTGTGTCCGATGGCATCTTTGGGAGAAATGGCATTCTAAAACATATTACGAGCAATATATTGCTCTCCCTGAGCGGCAGCCGGGAAGTAGTTTTTTGCAGGTTTTTGAAGCTGTTGCTGTGAGTGAGCCAAGAGAGTTATGGGGCGCCGTGGAAAATGTTTAGGAAATCAGCTCTCAAGCGCATAACTGAAACGATTATTTGCCGGTTTTTCATTTTGATGCGCTGCACTTTTGGCGTTATTGCAGAGCTGTTTGCCACTATGATGACCGGCGAGCCTCAATTCTTTTCGTGTTATCGAGGTAATTCGTCGGCAATACAGGGGGATTAAAGTGCCGATGGTTGTTGAATTGCTATGATTCAAATATTACCAATTGATGCGGACACGTTTGAGGTTGCCGTCAGTGCGCAGATACCCTCAGTACATCGGGTGACTGTAACTGATGCTATTCATCGCGAGTACACTTCAGGCCGATTGACGAAGATAGAGCTTCTTGAGCGATCTTTTGAATTCTTACTCGCGAGAGAGTCGAATACGTCGATACTCAGTGAGTTCAGGATTGAGATAATTGAGATGTACTTTTCAGAGTTCAGGAATTGGATCGCAACTCACACTGTTAAATAAGAAGGCTGCCCGGAAGCAGCCCAGAAAGCTTACTTTTCTTCTTTACCAGCAGCATTCTCGTTTTTCTCGAACTCTGCTTTTTTTGCAATGTAATCCGCTTCGCTGAGTGAGTGCCAGCCGATGCAGTACCCGGTTGGTGATCGTCCGCATCCGCATTTTGCTTTTTCTGTCATTTGAATATCCTTATCTAAACATTAATTATAGTCGTTCAAGGCACTGCGTAGTTAAGCTAAAATGGAATTACTTCAATGGAGTAATGACTCTAATTTAGTAATAGATATCTTTTATATAAGATAAGTTGTCCTTAAAATACGCGAAATAATCTTAAATAACGGAGTTTATCCACAGTGAGTTTGGATGGCCTGATTGGTTGTGTTGAGTTGTTTGAGTGATGCCTCGATTTGTTCTGCTGGCCGCCTGTCGACGCAATCTTTAAAGACATGTTCTTAGTCGTCGCGACAGTGGCTTCTTGTGTTAATCATATCGGATCTGAAAAGTCTGTATTTTATCCTTGTTATCGCTCATATAATTGCCTGTAAACGGGAGTATCCTTTAGTGAGTTTTTTGTTGGTGTTTGCTCATAGTTGTTTAGGACAAAGCATGCCCCCACTATTATAACTTGCTTTTTTACTTTTAAGCTGACTGACGAAGGCAATAAAATGTTCGCTATTTTAGGAAGATTAAACATATCGTGGCGTTGCAAGCACACGTGGAAGATGGCTTCTTTTAATACGGGATGGTGTCTAATCGGCTGCTCCATTGGAGATTTTGGCACCATTGCATATGCGCAGTTTGCCGGGCTAACGTGGCCGGTTTGGCAAATTATGGGGTTGGCTATTGTTAATGGGTTGCTGACGTCAATTATTCTTGAAACCATTATTTTGTCGAGGCAGATGCTCGTTGCGCTCGCTTTTAAAACTGCAATTGGGATGTCAATGATTTCAATGGTTGCTATGGAATTGGCTATGAATCTCACGGATGTAATGCTTACGGGCGGTGCTGTGCTTAATTGGTGGGTGATACCCTTTATGTTGACGGCAGGATTCTTGGCACCGCTTCCATATAATTATTGGCGATTAAAAGCGTTAGGCAAGGGATGTCATTGATATGAAAACACACACAATCGGTCAGTTATGTTTGATTGTGTTTGGAGCTATGATACTGGTCGGCTGCAATGCAAATGCGAATGGAATTCCGTACGAAGATTCAAAAAAAGTTGAGCAAGGGATGGCTGTTTACGAAGCCAACTGTGCCGGCTGTCATGGAGTAAATTTGGAGGGTCAGCCTAACTGGCAGACGCGAGATGCAGGAGGTTATCTGCCTGCTCCACCTCATGATGAAACCGGTCACACGTGGCATCACTCGGATCAAATGTTGTTTGAAATGACTAAGTACGGACCTCAGAAATTTGCTGGAGCGGATTACAAGTCTGCTATGCCGCCGTACGAAGGAATGCTGACAGATTCTGAAATTTGGAATGTGCTTGCATATATCAAATCCAAGTGGCCCGAAGCGATTAGGGCGCGTCATACAAAAGCATTTTTAAAGTGAATCAATAATAAGTGGCATGAACATCTTGCTGTTTGTAGTCAGAGGAGGTTTGTTAGCTCTGGATTGTGGGGTAAGTGTATAACTTATGTGGAGACAAGAATCCGCTAAGGGACTAAAATAAAGCAATATTCGCGGTCTCAATTTATTTAAATCAAGCAGAGTCGCTCCTCATTAAACTGCAGGCGAATTCTTTAGAGTCTTCGTAGCACCTATGTAATTTTGGAAAATAGAGAGCATGAAAGAAATAATTGTTGTATTGGTATTGGTATTTGGCGGTAGTGGTCTAGTTTTGGCTTACTTGGGAAGTGGTGAAAATCGAAATATTGGTTTTAATAACGGTCAGTGCTCTAAAAGTCAGCAATTATGTGGGGTAACTTGGAAGTGAGGAGTTTTCAGCATTAAAAAGTATCGCCGATGGATTAGATGTATATCGGTTAATACTTTAGAGCTCTTATTCTTTATTCCCAAAAAAAATAAGTGAAACTT
>TARA_B110000305_G_scaffold242205_1_pt1 | contig 14094 bp, 9 predicted proteins | sample TARA_B110000305 | Tara Oceans TARA_B110000305 (sample SAMEA4397930) | marine metagenome | biome: Polar Biome; feature: [SRF] surface water layer (ENVO:00010504); material: water (ENVO:00002006), including particulate matter (ENVO:01000060) such as... | depth 5 m | reverse complement strand
GACGTTAAACCAATATTGTCTGACAAATGCTACACTTGTCACGGCCCTGATGAAAAGGCCAGAAAAGCTGATTTAAGACTAGATTTAGAACAAGGTTTTTATAGTTCTATTAAAGACAATATTGATAAATACATTATTAATAGAGAAAACCCTCACGAAAGTGAACTTATTAAAAGAATTTACAACGACAATGTTAGTGAGATGATGCCACCGCCTGAATCTAACCTTATACTTACCAATAAAGAAAAAGAAACACTTAAAAAGTGGATAGAGCAAGGTGCTAAATGGGAACCACACTGGTCTTACTCAAAACCAATTCTTCCTGAAATTCCAAAAACAGATTTTTCAAATTGGTGTAGTAATGAAATCGATTTTTTTATAGCAAATAAACTAGAAAGTAAAGGGTTAAAGCCTTCTGAAATCGAAGAAAAAGAAATCGTTATTAGAAGATTATATTTTGATTTAACAGGACTTCCGCCATCTTTAAATGATATAAATAATTTCTTGAAAAATGAATCTAAAGATGCCTACGAAAACATAGTCGATAAACTACTCTCTTCTAAATCTTATGGTGAAAGAATGGCTTCAATCTGGATGGATTTAGCTAGGTATGGCGATAGCCATGGTTATCAAGATGATCAAGAAAGAATTATGTGGCCTTGGAGGGATTGGGTGATTCATGCATATAATAAAAATTTATCTTATGATAAATTCATTACATGGCAAATAGCAGGTGATATGCTGCCTAATGCAACTAAAGAGCAAATTCTAGCTTCAGGTTTTAATAGAAATCATAAAATTACTCAAGAAGGTGGAGTTGTTCCTGAAGAATATCGTGTTGAATATGTAGCTGACAGAGCAGTTACTACATCAAAAATAATGATGGGACTCACAGTTGAATGCGCTAGATGTCACTCTCATAAATACGATCCAATATCTCATGAAGAATTTTTTAGTTTCTACAGTTTTTTTAACAATGTAGATGAAGAAGGTTTAATTATATATGGTGAAACAGCTCCAAAACCTAATTTAAAAATAACTAAGGAAGACCTTAAAGATGAATTAAGTTTTGTAAATCTTCCAGACAGCATTAATGATGTGACGTTAATGGTAATGAAAGAGACCGAAAATCTTAGAAATACGTATGTTTTAAACAGAGGAAGTTATGATTCTCCAACAACTAAGGTTAATCCTGGGACACCTAAAGTAGTTTTACCATTTGACAACAAAAAAAATCCTGCAAATAGAATTGGATTATCAAAATGGTTTTTTGACGACAACAATCCTCTAACTTCAAGGGTTGCTGTTAATAGAATTTGGCAACAATTTTTTGGAATTGGAATTGTTGCAACACCAGGTGATTTTGGAAGTCAAGGAAGCAAACCTATTAATCCAGAACTTCTTGATTGGCTCGCTTACACTTATCAAAAAAAGGATAAATGGGATACAAAAAAATTCATTAAAAGAATTGTAATGTCATCAACTTACAAGCAATCTAGTAAATCAAAAAAAGAGAATGTATTAATTGATTTTGACAATATGTATCTAGCACAATATCCAAGGCAGAAATTATCAGCAGAAATGATAAGAGACAATGCGTTAGCTACAAGTGGGATGCTTGTTGATAAAGTTGGAGGACCTAGTGTCAAACCAATGCAGCCACCAGGATTATGGAATGAAGTTACTGGCGGCGGCGGCGGAAGCTTAGCGTTTTATGTCCCCGATACTGGCGAAAATTTATTTAGAAGAAGCTTGTATACATTTTGGAAAAGAACAGTCCCCCCTCCTTCGATGATGATATTTGATGCTCCAACAAGAGATTTTTGCGTAGCAGTCAGACAAAAGACTAGCACTCCTTTACAGTCATTAGCTCTAATGAATGACCCACAGTATCTATTGGCAGCTGAACATCTATCAAAAAAAATATTTGAGAAGAAAAATATTTTAATAAAAGATAAAATAATTGAATTATACCGAACTGTCACTGGAAGAACTCCAAATAAAACAGAACTCTTAAAACTTGATTCATACTTCAATGAAGTGAAGGAAATTAATAAATATTCAGATGAAAAAGCTTTTACTTCCTTATCTGTTCTAATCTATAACTTAGATGAAACAACTCAAAAAAGTTAAAATTTATGGAAGAAATTCACAAACATTTTTTAAATAATAATAGAAGAAATTTTTTAAAAAAAGCAGGTTTAGGTATCGGAGGTTTAGCATTAGGATCAATGATGGATCCATTTAATTTTGGGAAATCCAATGATCCTTTTTCTGCATTAGGGAGTAATACTTTAAACCTACCTCACTTTGCTCCAAAAGCTAAAAGAATTATTTATTTATTTCAAAGTGGAGGACCTTCTCAATTAGATTTATTTGATTACAAACCTAAGTTGAATCAATTAAGAGGAACAGATTTGCCAGAATCTGTAAGAAAAGGGCAAAGACTAACCGGCATGACATCAGGTCAAGCTAAATTTCCTCTTGTTGGGAGTGCTTACAATTTCAAACAGTATGGTGAATCTAGAGCATGGGTCAGTGACTTAATGCCTTATGTTGGGAAGATAGCTGATGAATTATGTTTTGTAAAATCAATGCATACTGAAGCTATTAACCATGACCCTGCAATAACGTTTTTTCAAACTGGGTCACAGCAACCTGGAAGACCTAGTATGGGTTCTTGGATGAGTTACGGACTAGGAAGTTTAAACAATAATCTTCCTTCATTTGTAGTTCTTTTATCAAATGGTACAGGAAGACCTAAGGGTCAGCCTTTATATTCAAGATTGTGGGGTAACGGATTTTTAAGCTCCTTGCATCAAGGTGTGCAATTTAGATCCGCTAAAGATCCTGTGTTGTACCTTAAAAATCCTGAGGGTGTTTCAGCCTTTGAAAGAAGAAAAATGTTAGATTATTTAGCTGAGTTAAACCATGAACAAGAAGCTTCATTTGGAGATCCAGAAATTACTAATAGAATAGCTCAATATGAAATGGCATATAGAATGCAAACTTCTGTTCCAGAAACCATGGATATCTCTAAAGAACCCGATCATATTCTTCAGATGTATGGTCCAGATGCTCAAAAACCTGGAACCTACGCTGCCAATTGTATACAAGCAAGAAGATTAATTGAAAAAGATGTAAGATTTGTTCAATTATACCACATGGGTTGGGATCAACATGAAAATTTACCTAACCAAATTAAAGGACAATCTAGCGACGTTGATCAGCCTACAGCTGCACTAATTATGGACTTAAAACAAAGGGGATTACTTGAAGATACTTTAGTGGTTTGGGGTGGAGAATTCGGAAGAACTAATTACTGCCAAGGAGCATTAAGTGATACCGTTTACGGAAGAGATCATCATCCAAGGTCGTTTACTGTTTTTATGGCGGGAGCAGGTATTAAACCTGGTTTTAGCTATGGAGAAACTGATGATATTGGCTACAATATCATTAAAGATCCTGTCCATGTTCATGACTTACAGGCTACCATATTAAATCAATTTGGAATTGATCATACTAAAATGATTTACAAACATCAAGGGAGAAGGTTTAGATTAACTGATGTTCATGGAGAAGTAAAGAAAAGTTTATTGATTTAAGCTTTACTTTAAGTGTTGTTTGAAAAATTTCCAAATTTCTTCGGAAGCATTAATGTCTTTATTTCCAAAAGCACCAGGCCAATCATGTCCACCTCCAGTTACGGTATAAAACCAAATTTCATTATTATAACTACTACCCTTTCTTTTAGTTAATGAAACTGTTGAATTGTCAGAATTATCAATGTCTGGAAAGTCTATTTTTTCAGTTTGTGTAGTAGAATTATGATCAGCCCAAAAATCCATTATTTTTAAAATATGAGGAGCTCCTCCCCAACCATAAGCCTCTGACATAGTTCCATCCCACGGCACTGTATTATCTTTAGTTCCAGAAATTTGTAGAACGGGGATTTTATATGAAGGGTTACAATTATTCCAATCATATCCACTCATTGTTCCGGTTACAGAAGCAATCGCCTTAAATACATCTGATTTTTCACAGCCTAGTGTATACGACATAAAGCCACCATTTGACATTCCAGATGCAAAAGTATTCTTAGGATTAATATTATGTTCTTTTTGCAATTTTATTGCTAATTGAGCTAAAAAATCAATGTCATTAATCGTACTCATTTGCAAATTAGCATTCCAATGTGTTTGGCCAGTAGCTAAATTAGTTCCTTGAGGATAACAAATCATAAACCCATTCTGATCAGCAATTTTATTCATTTGAGAATAAGTCATTATAGTGGTCGAAGAGCTAGTGAATCCATGTAAAACAAACACTAGAGGAGCGTTATTTTTAAACCCATCTGGTTTATGTAAAATATAGCTTCTATCTAGTCCATTATGTTTTAAAACAAAACTTTTAGTTGTCCATTTTTCTTCTTTAATAATTTCTTCCGAATTATCTTCTTTTTGACAACTAATAGTTGTTATAAACATGAAAATAAAAATTACATAATTTTTCATATTAAATTATCTTAGTTACTCCGGGGATTGGTATGGCATACCTTCCTTTTGAATCAGGTAGTACTGGCGGAGTAGAATTCCAACTTAAATTATCTGGAACAAGAACTTGTTTTGAATTTAGTGCTTGATCCCAAGTAATTTCTTTTCCAGTATAAGTTGCCATTCTACCCATAATAGCAGTTAATGTTGTTTTCGCTGCATATTCTGCATCATTAATTACTCCTCCCGATCTAATAGATTCAAACAACTTATTGTGCTCAATTTGATAAGGACTTTCGTCACCTTTAGAATCATACTTAAATATTTCAGTGCCTTCATTACCCATAATTTTACAACTATTTCCAGATGTAATTACACTAGCTTTAGTTCCTTGAAAAACTTCACTTACATTAGATTTAGTACCTGGCTGATGTCTACACTGACTTGAAATTACTGCACCACTTGGGTATTTAAACTCTACAAAATGATGATCAAAAATTTCTCCATGATCGATGCCTTTTCTAACCTGACGTCCACCCATTCCCTGAGCTGACTTAGGGTATTCACCTATAAACCAATTTGCAACATCAATATTATGAATATGTTGTTCTAAAATATGATCACCACACAGCCAATTAAAATAATACCAATTTCTCATTTGATATTCCATTTCAGTCTGACCAGGTTTTCTCTTTCTAACCCAGACTCCCGCACTATTCCAATAAACTTGACCTGAAACTATTTTTCCAATATCTCCATTACCTATTAAATCAATTATTGCATTATAGCTTTTTTGATATCTCCTTTGAAGACCCACAACAACATTTAATTTTTTATTCTCTGCTAATTTAGCTGCCTTTAACACTTTTCTAATCCCATTAGCGTCAGTAGCTACAGGCTTCTCCATAAAAACATGCTTATCATTATTTACCGCATATTCAAAATGTAAAGGTCTGAATCCAGGTGGAGTTGTTAATATCACAACATCTGCTAAATCAATTGCTTTTTGGTAGGCATTAAACCCTGAGTATCTGTTTTTTTCTTTAACCTTAATTATCCTCTCCCCATCTAACTCTTCAGATATAGCTTTTAAACTATTTTCCATTTGATCTGAAAATGCATCAGCCATGGCTACAAGCTCTACATCCTTATCAGCTCTAAGAGCTTGAACGGCTGCTCCAGTTCCTCTTCCTCCACATCCAATAAGTGCGAGTTTAATTTTTTTATCATTTGAGCTATTTGCCATAGATTCCAATGAAAACGGAACGGTAAGTAATGCTCCACTAGTCATAACCGTTGACTTAACAAATGACCGTCTATTTAGTTGATTTTTCATATTGATTAAATTAAAAAGTTATCTGATTTTTTGTAAGAATCAATAACTGATTTCTCACCTATTTTATTAGGGTTTGAATTTCCGTGTTCCATCCCCAGTATTCCCTTAAAACCTTTATTATAAATATATTTAAAAATATTTTTATAGTTAATCTCACCAGTTGATGGTTCATTCCTTCCTGGGTTATCTCCTATTTGAAAATAATCTATTTCATCCCAACATGCCTCAATATTTGGCAATAAATTACCCTCTTGAATTTGCTGATGATAAATATCAAATAAAATTTTACAAGATGGAGAATTAACTGCTTTACAAATTTCATAAGCCTGAGGGCTTTTAGTCAAGAACAATCCTGGATGATCTCTAAAATTTAGTGGCTCTAAAACCATTTTTAATCCATGAGGCTCTAATAATTCTGATGCTAGTTTTAAGCTTTCAATAACATTAGAAGTTTGATAACCCATGCTTAATCTTAAATCTACATGCCCGGGAACTACAGTAATCCATTTTGCATTTACTCTTTTAGCAACTTCAATAGAAGATTTAATTTCAGATAAAAATTCTAATCTTTTTTCATTATTTCCACCTGCCAGGTTAGGTTGTTTCCAATAAATAGTATGTCCTACGAAAACACCCATTTTCATGTTATTTTTTGACATAAATGCACCTATTTTTTTTTGAAGCTCTACATCTCTTTTTTTCATGTTATTATCTTCAAAGGCTGTAAATCCCTGATCTAACATAAATCTTAATTGGTCTAAAGGATCTGAACCCGCATGATGTTTAAACATTCCAATGTGAGGGGCATAATTCAAATTAAACTTATGTTTTTTGATTTTAATTTGATTAGAAAATCCTGAACTAAATGATAAAACACCTGCTGATGCTAGAGACGAATTAAGTATAAAATTTCTTCTTTCCATAACTGCTTATTTAAGTTTTAATCATTCCAATACTCATCTTGTTCTTTTAAAGATGGGGTGATTTTGGGTCTAATTACACGGAATCCTACAAATTGTGCATCAGTATGCCACCAAAGACTTCTTGGAATTTGAGGATCTTGTTTTTTCCATTTTTTAGATGAAGCTTGTCTCGAAGCGCTTCTTAGTCTATAACTTGAACTCATCCAAGATCCTCCCCTTACTACTCTAGGATATAATTTATTTGGTTTTTCATATGGATTAGCAATACTTTTATTTAAATACTTGTAATATACTTTTGGGTTATATTGATCTAAGGTCCATTCTGAAACATTACCATGCATATCATAAAGCCCCCATTTGTTTGGCTTCTTCGTTCCTACTTTATGGTACCTCTCTTCACTATTTTCTTTATACCAAGCATATTGTTTTAATAATTCTGGGTTTTCTCCAAATGAATAAGCTGTTTTAGAATTTGCTCTACAAGCGTATTCCCACTCTGCTTCAGTTGGGAGTCTATAAAAACTACCAGTCATAGCAGAAAGCCATTTACAAAACCTTTTAGCAGCAAGTTGAGTCATGGATATTGCTGGATAACCATCGGTTCCCATTCCAAAACTCATTTCAACATAAGGAGTTGTCGCTCCAGAAACTCCATCGACATCTAGACTAACTTCATTGTTTGAATCAAAACCAGGTTGAATTTTATCAATGGTTCGCCTCATGAAAAGGTGATACAAATCCCAAGTAGTTTCGTACTTAGCCATCCAAAAAGAATCAACTTCAACGCTATGACGAGGGCCTTCATCAGCTAATCTACTTTTTTCTGAATTTGGACTTCCCATTAAAAAATTTCCTCCTGTAATTGGAACCATTTCTAAATTATAATCTTTTCCAGCTATTATTTGATTGTAAGAACTGAAATTATTCTGTCCGTAACTTATATTTATAAAAAAAATTAGTTGTAATACTTTTTTCATTGGTTTAAATATAAGTATACCTTTTATTCGATTTATGGGTATTTTAATTCATTTTAAGGACTATAACATTCATGAAAATGAAATGACTTAAAAATCTCTATAAGGAGCATCTAAAAATTTATTAGCTTTTTCCTCTTTAAATCTTGCTGTATTGTTATCCCAATGAAGTTTTTTTCCAGGAAATCTTCCGGCAATGACTCCAAGCAAAATAGTTTCAGTCAGTCTAGCTGAATAAGAAAATGGCGAAGAACATTTATCTTTCCCTAAACAAGCATCAACAAATTGATGATAATGAAGATGTGATTCACCCGCATAATTTCTAATAGGTTTATTTGTTATCTTACCTGATTCTTCTAGAGATGACAGATCCAGCTCTTTATATTCTCCATTTACAATTAATCTTGGTAATTCCATAAAGTGAGGGAGCAGAAGTCTACCTTTTTCTCCAATAAACATAGCCCCTTGAAGAGGTAATTTTTCATTATTTGGGAGCTTTAAATTTTTATGAATTTTTGGAGCTCCTGATCCATCATTCCATATCCATTTAAAAGATTCAGTTGTGTATCTCGTTCCTGGGAATTCATAAGTTACAGTATTATTTTCAGGAAATCCGAATTCATTAGGTTTTCTACAGTTGTTTTTAATAGTTAAAGGGACGTCTAATTCCAAAGCATTATAAGGCGTATCAAAAATATGGACTCCCATATCACCAAGAGTTCCACACCCAAAATCTACTAATTTTCTCCAGTTAGCAGGATGATAAACTTTGTCTTTATAAGAACGCTTTGAGGCGGTGCCAAGCCATAAATTCCAATCTAAATTTTCAGGCACAGAATCAATACCTTGAGGCTTAGGGCCGTCATAACCCCAATTTTTCGGAGACCAAGCTCTTACAGAGCTTATTTTCCCAATTATACCTGACTGAATTAACAAAGTAGCTAACTTATAATCATAAAATGAGTGAACTTGAATTCCCATTTGAGTAACAAGATTTTTTTCTTCAGCAAGTTTTCGCATTGCTCTAGCTTCACTTACGTGATGTGTTAATGGCTTTTGACAGTAAACAGATTTGTTCATTTCCATAGCCATCATTGAAGCAGGAGCGTGAGTATGATCAGGGGTGGATATTATAACTGCATCAATAGAATCGCTTATTTCTTTAAACATTAACCTGTAATCACTATATAATTTAGCTTTAGGATGTAATTTACTTGCGGAACTTAAAGCTATGGAATCTACATCACAAAGAGCTACAACATCTACTGATTTATGAGACGATATATCATTTAGATCAGCTGCGCCCATGCCTCCAATCCCTATGTGAGCTGTCCTTAATCTTCCATTTTTTGAAGAAGCCCAAAGAGAGGTTGGTAAAATACTTATAGAGGCCAAAGCTGCAGATGATTTGATAAAATTTCTTCTTGTTTTACTGTCCATGATAAATATACTGTTTAAATAAAGTTAATTAAAAAACTATTTAATTATAAAATAAAAAAGACCAAATAATTTATATTAATTATTAGTGCGTGAAAAACAACTATTAATCGTGGTCTTTATCTGGCATAATTCTTATGTATTCATTGGGTAATGATTTTGTTAGTTTTAAATTAACTTCTCGAACTCTCTTCAAGTCTAATTTCATAATTTTTCTGTCATAAGTCATCAACCCGTTAACTTCTCCTTCAACGTCTGTTATTTGAGTATAAATAGCGCCGGAAAAACCCAATCGAACCATTTTATACAATTGGTTAGCAAAGTTTACATATTGATCTGTAGCATCTTTAGAGTTGTTATACCTTAAATATCCCCAATTTTTATTTTTTTGCCATAAATGTCCATCTATTGCAAGACCAATTCCTCCATATTCACCCAATACGTTCGTCCTCTCAGGATCATAAAATTTCATTTTTGGTTCTGGATAGTTATGGATGTCCGTAACATCTCCAACTCTATAATAATTACCTCCACTTGCGGCATTCACTAATCTTGAAGGATCAAAGGCTTTAGTCCATTCACTAATTTCTTCTGTCTGAAATTGTCCCCATGATTCATTAAATAGAACCCAACAAACTATTGATGGGTTAGAATAAAGGAAATTCATAATTTCTTTCCATTCATTTTTAAAATTCATTGCTGATTCATTTGAGGGAATAAATTCATCTCCATTGAAAAATTTATCAGACTGCCATTCAGAGGAGTTTATTTTTTCGCCATTAGGCATATCCTGCCATACAAGTATCCCTAGTTTATCAGCATGATAATACCATCTTGCAGGCTCTACTTTAACATGTTTTCTTATCATATTAAACCCTAGATCTTTTGTTTTAATAATATCAAACTTTAATGCTTCATCAGTTGGGGCTGTATATAAGCCATCTGGCCACCAACCTTGATCTAAAGTGCCAAACTGGAAATAATCTTTATTGTTAAGTTGCATTCGAAGTGTCCCGTTTACATCTTTATTTATAGATATTTTACGCATTCCAGCATAAGACTCCACCACATCTATCACTTTACCTTTTGAAATTAATTTAATGTTTAGTTCATATAAAAAAGGTGATTCAGGGCTCCATAATTTTGGATTATTTATTGGAACTTTTATTTCTGAGTTATATCTGACTTTAACTTTGGATAAAATTTTACCATCTTCATTTATAATTATTTCTAAAAAATCATCTTTAGAATCATAAGAAGTCACGGCTTTAATACTAATGTTTTCATTATCTATATCTGGAATGATATGGATTTTAGAAATATACTTCTTGTTAACAGGCTCAAGCCAGACTGTTTGCCATATCCCTGAGACAGGTGTGTACCATATTCCTCTGGGGCTTTTAATTTGCTTTCCTCTGGGTTGAAATCCATCATCAGTAGGGTCCCAAACTTTAAGTTCAATTTTTTGCATTTTTCCTTTATTAAGAAAAGGGGTTATATTGAACGAAAAAGGATCAAATCCTCCTTTATGAATACCGACTTTTTTATCATTTATCCATAATTCCGATTTCCAATCTACAGCTCCAAAATGAAGAATAATTTGCTTTTTTTTCCATTTTCTTGGAATACTAAAATTATGATAATACCATAATTCGTTGTTTTCGCTAATTCTCTTTTGAACGCCTGAAAGGCTAGACTCAATTGAAAACGGAACTAAAATTTTCCCATCAAAAGATTTAGGTTTGGACATCCCTTTTCCAGTTATTGAATAATCCCAAAGTCCATTTAAATTTTTCCAATCTTTTCTAACCAATAAGGGACGAGGGTATTCTTTTAAAACATTTTCTGGGTCAATATTATCTGCCCATTTTGTTTTTATATTATCCCCAGCTGGCTTCCATTGTGAATGAAGGTTGAAAGTGGTGAAGAAAACTATAATTATTATTATTTTTTTCATCTATTAACTATTTCATAATCATATGTTAGAACATCATTCTAAGTTAAAATAATATTGATATAAATAATCGAATTAGAATAAGAGTTTTTTTTCAAATAACTCCATTCTTAATATAATTGTTTGTTTACAATGATAATTACCGCTAAATTTAACTGAACTTTTTTTAAAACATTAATAAATGAACTCAAATAGTAATAAATCTAGAAGAAAGTTTTTGAAAAAATCTATTGTAATTCCTTCAATATTTATTGTTCCTAGACATGTTTTAGGTGGGACAGGTTATACCTCTCCAAGTGATAAATTAAATATTGCTGGAATAGGAGTAAGAAAATGGGGAATGGGATCTGGAAATTTATCTCAATGTGAAAGCGAAAACATAGTGGCTCTTTGTGATGTAGATTATAAAAGCTCTATTCCTACTTTTAATAAATATCCTAAAGCAAAAGTCTATAAAGATTTTAGAATAATGTTAGAAAATCAAACAGATATAGATGCAGTTGTTGTAGCAACCCCTGACCATAATCATGCAGTAATAACAATGATGGCTATGAAAATGGGTAAGCATGTTTATTGTCAAAAGCCTTTAACTCATACCGTTTATGAAGCAAGAGTTATTACAGAGGCTGCTAGAAAATATAAAGTACAAACCCAAATGGGTAACCAAGGCAGGTCTTCCGATGAAATAAGAAAATTAAAAGAATGGGTCGACGATGGCGCTATTGGTCCTGTTAGAGAATTATATGCTTGGACTGATCGACCAATAGGTGGAAATGCATGGGACACTTTTGCTGTTAAAGCTAAGTCTGAAGAAAAACCTCCAATTCCCGATGGCTTAGATTGGGATTTATGGTTAGGTCCTGCGAAATATAGAGATTACCATCCAGACTATCATCCATTAACATGGAGGGCTTGGATAGATTTTGGAACTGGATCAATGGGTGATATGGGTTGTCATATATTAGACCCTGCATTTTACGCATTAGAACTTGGTGCACCTTCTGAAATTCAAGCAACATCAACTCATTACATTCCAGAAATTGAGTCACAAACTTATCCATCAGCTTCAATTGTTAGAATGAAATTTCCAAAAAGAGGAAACCATCCAGAACTAAAGCTAACATGGTCAGACGGAAGAATTCAACCTCCTGTTCCAGATGAATTTGCAAATGGCGAGAAATTTACTTTAAGTGGTGCAATGCTTATTGGAGACAATGGTAAAATCACTCATGACTCTCATGGTGCTAGCGGAGTTAAGATTATTCCTGAGGAAAAAATGTTAGAATACAATCAGCCAAAACCATATATTCCAAGAGTTAATACTTCACATGAGAAAGATTGGATCAGGGCTTGTAAAGATGGTAGTCCTGCTAGTTCCTCATTTGAGTATGGAGGGCCACTTACAGAAATGGCTCTACTTGGAATGATTGCTATTCGTTGTAAAAATGAAAAATTATTATGGGACTCCAAAAATTTAAGATTTACAAATAATGAAAAGGCAAACAGTTTATTACATAAAGAATACCGAAAAGGTTGGAGTTTATAGATCTGTTTTTTAGAAGTCGATAAGTATTGTGACTCTAAGTGCTTATTGGCTTTTTTAATTTTAGATATAATATATTTAATTGCAAAAGTGATAAAAATTATTATTGCATATGAAAAAGCAATGTAGGCTATCATTCCAAACGGCAAATGAAGTCCTTCCTTAAATAACCCAAGTCAAAACCATGAGAATAAATATATAAGGGAGAGACACCTATTATAAGAACATAAAATCCTATTTTAAATGCTTGTTCATTTGGAATAATTAAGGAAACATAACTAATTTCAAAGCTATTATAGCTGCAATGAATAGAAAAATTTTAAACAAAATATCTATCCAATATCTAAACACCTTCTCTTTTCTTTTCATTAACTCAAATATAATTAAAAGAGTCTTAATTCAGTGACATATGGACAAATCACAATTTTCTTATTTTAATATTTTTAAACCACAAAGAACTTCCATGATCTTGAAAACCAATAAAACCAGAAGAAAACTTCCCATAATCAGGAGCATTTTTCCATTTTCCGGAGTTTCTTTTTTCATACCATTCTTCAGACCAAGGAACAAATGAGAGAACTTTTTCACCATTAAGCCAATGTTCAACTTTTTCCTTAGTAAAAATAATTTTTGCAGAATTCCACTCACCCGCAGGGTTTAATGATTTTTTTGTTGGTTCTGCAGTATGCATTGCATAGTCAGCAGCAGTTTGTTGCCAATCCTGAAGTTTTTCAGGCTCAACAGATCCAAACTGTTCGTTGTATGATTTTAAATCATGGATTTCAGCATAATTTATATCATCAATTAATTGGTATTCAGGAGACATTTCAGGTGGCCCTCCATACCCTTCTTTTATATGATAAAAAATACCGCTATTACCTCCTACTGGAATTTTCCATTCGACATAAAATTCAAAATTATCAAATTCTTCTTTTCCGTAAATAATATCTTTTCCTCCTTTATAATTTTGTTCGAGTTCAAGTTCTGTGTCAAATATTAACATTCCATCTTTAGCTGTCCACCCAGGGGGCATTAATTGAGAATTATATCCACGCCACCCATCCATAGTTTCACCATCGAATAGGCTTATCCATTCGTTTTCAGAATTTGAAGATTGAGATCCAAATACAATAATAACATATCCCGCTATTAGTATAGTTGCAAAAAGTAATATTTTTTTTTTCATAAAATAAATTTAAGTTATAATTTCAAGAGGTTTTGTTTTTGTCCAGTTTCCTCTTGTAAAATCTGGAAATTGTTGAGGCATTCCTCCCTCTAATATTGATTCCCCACTTAATGGAGTGACTGCACTCCAAAAGCACCCTTCATATACATTTTGATCTAAAGCTAAGCCATTTTTTAAACACTCAATTATTCTATATCTCATAATCCCATCCATTCCTCCATGACCACTGTTTTTTGTTTCTTGATTTA
>TARA_B110000305_G_scaffold242062_1_pt1 | contig 14152 bp, 7 predicted proteins | sample TARA_B110000305 | Tara Oceans TARA_B110000305 (sample SAMEA4397930) | marine metagenome | biome: Polar Biome; feature: [SRF] surface water layer (ENVO:00010504); material: water (ENVO:00002006), including particulate matter (ENVO:01000060) such as... | depth 5 m | reverse complement strand
AAAAAAATGAAAACGTATTTGTTGATTTTCTTTCTATCCTGCAGTCTTTTGACCATTTCTCAAATTAATATAGATCAAATTGATATTTATCGCGATTCATATGGAGTGCCACATATCTATGGGAATACGGATCAAGAGGCAGCTTATGGATTGGCTTGGGCACATTCAGAAGATGATTTTGAAACGATTCAATATACTTTTTTACCGTCTAAAGGATTGATGGGGATGCATGGAGGTAAAGAGGGAGTGGTTTTAGATTACCTAGTGGAATTACTGCGTTGCCGAGAAACCGCAAGCGCCCATAAGAAAGATTTGTCAACGGAAGTTATTAAAGTCATTGAAGGGTATGTAGCAGGAATTAATGCCTATGCTAAAGCACACCCCGAGGAGGTTTTAGTGAAGCATAGTTTTCCTATGTCTGTCATGGATTACTTGACGGGATATAATCTGATCATCCATTTTTTCTCAGATACAGGAGATATTTTAGGGGAACTCATCGGTAATAAAGTGAGTACGGTCGAAGAAGTGGAAATGGAAAAGAAAACGATTGGTTCTAATGCTTTTGCATTTAGCAGGAAAATCATGGAACATAACAAGACCGTTTTGAATGTAAATACACACCAACCATTGGAGGGGCCGTTTTCTTGGTATGAGGCCCATCTTAGCTCAAATGAAGGTTGGAATATTTTAGGAGGCTTGTTTCCTGGGGCTCCATTTCCGATGATCGGAACCAATGAACATTTGGGTTGGACACACACTTACAATTATCCTGACTTGATTGATGTCTATGAGTTGCGTATAAATCCTAAAAATAGTCATGAGTATTGGTTAGATGGCGCGTGGGTTCTTTTTGAAGAGTCGTCTGTAAAGCTTAAGCTGAAGACGAAAATTGGGCTGTCAATAAAGGTGAAGAAGAAATTAATTTGGAGTGCTTTTGGTCCTGTTATTAAAAACAAAAAAGGATATTTTGCCTTTTATTCTAATGCGTTTGAAAATATTTCATCCGTAGATGAATGGTATCACATGGGAAAGGCAAGTAATTGGTCTGAATTCAAAACGGCTTTAAAAATGATGGCGGTACCGAGATTTAATGTGGTTTATGCGGATCGTGAAGATCATATATTTTGGATGAACAATGGACGTATTCAAAAAAGACCTTTGGGAGGGCAGAGGTTCAATGGCCTCATGAGAGGGGAGTCCACAGCCTTGATGAACTCAGGATACCATGCCTATGAGGATTTACCGAAATTATTAGACCCTGAGCATGGTTATCTTTTTAATACAAATAATACGCCTTTCAATAGCGCTCACAAATTAGATAACCTACAAGAAGAAGATTTTAGGCAGCTACAGTTGGGCTTTAAGGAATCGGAAAATAACCGGAGTACAAGGTTTGTTGATTTGATGAAAACTCAAGAAAACTTGAGTATGGAGGATTTTTATAAGATCAAGTACGATATTCAGTATCCGGATTCTATTTGGACTCCTTCGGGAGCCAACGTTGTTTTTGGGGTAGATCGATCTGTATATCCAAAATACAAGGGGCTTATCAGTCTCATTCAAGATTGGGATAAGCGGGGTGACACGACAAGTGTCGGCGCTGCGCAATGGGCTATTTATTATTATAATTTCCTAGAATTAGGAAGTAAAGGCTTGCTCAAAAAAGAACGCATGGAACAGGCACTAAAGGCAACGAATAAGCATTTGAAAAAGTATTTTGGCAAACTGGATATTCAATTGAAGGATTATCAAGTGCACCACAGAGGTAATAAGAGGTTGGCGGTTCCTGGATTGACGGATATGATTGCTGCCATGACAAGTACGCCATTTGAAAAAGGAAAGGCTAAGCCCGTTCATGGAGAATCTTACATTATGATTCTTCAATACTCTGAGGATGGCGTTGAGATTGAAACTGTTTTACCTTATGGGAATTCTCGCAGAGTTTCAAGTAAACATTTTACAGATCAGATGCAAATGTATGCTCGGCAAGAAAGGAAAAAGATGACCTTGGATAAGAATATTATTGTATCCAACGCTGTTAGGCATTACCATCCAAAATAGCGGAGTTATTTATTTTTTTAGAAGCTCAATCGAATCCTTGTTTAATTTGATTCTTTTGTACTTGTAGAGCTTACCTATTGCCTGTTTAAAGGTTCTTTTACTCATTCCAAGTTCCGCATTAATTAAGTCGGGAGGAGACTTGTCACAGAGCATTAATTCCCCTTTTTCTTGAAGTAAGCCTAGTATTTTTTCTTCTGCCAAATCATACTTTACGTAGCTCGTAGCCTCAAGGCGTATATCAAGCTTGCCATCAGGTCTCACTTTTTCTACATAGCCTTTTCGCTCCTCTCCTGGTTCTATATGTGCAATGATGTTGGAATCAAAAATCATTCCATCGTATTTATTATTTACGATGACACTTATTCCCAGATCATTCTGTTCACAAATTAAGAGGTCAACTTCTTCTCCGTCCAATTCTTCTTTACATGGTAATAGGGATTTTTTAACGCGCATGCTTCCAAAAAGACGGTCTGTTTGAACGTCGTACCTTAAAACAAAGAGGTAGTATTCTTCTTCATCGAGCCTATATAGCTGCTCGCTGAACGGAATCAACAGGTTTTTATCCAGTCCCCAATCAACAAAGGCGCCAATCGGTTGTACTTGTGTTACTCGAAGGTATTTAAAGCTCCCAAGCAGTATAAAAGGTTCCTCCGTAGTGCATACGATTCGTTGCATAGAGTCTTTGAAGACAAAGACATCAACTTTCTGGCCTACTTCATAGGAATCTAGTAAATACTTTTGGGGGAGAAGTACTTCATTTCCTTGCTCGTCTTCCAAAAAAGCGCCAGGAGGGGTAAAGCGGTCAATGGTTAATGTGTTTATAAGTCCTAGCTGCATTATTTTTTGTTTTGACGTTTTTTTCTTCGTTTATATTTTCCTGTTGTAACCGAAAGTCCAGTAGGGTCTTTCCTGTACGATTTATTCATTTTTCGCAGTGTTTGTTTATCTAACACCTTGGGTTTTTCTTCCAATATAGATTGGTCTTCAGGGATTCTCGCGACATGATCTATATCTCCCACTTGTTTCTTTTCACTCGTTGGATTGATCCAATCTTTTTTTAATTTCTTGCTCTCGAGTTTACCTGTCCTTGCATTCATTTGAATGAAGCTTCTCGGCATGAGTTCAGGGTCATTTACTGCAATAACATCCTCGATGAGTTGCCAATAGGCACCGTTGTATGCATAGGCATCATAGGAGAAGTCAGGCACATAGTAGGAGTACAGTCCCTCCAAGGAAGGCGCTTCAGGTGATAAGTGGTCCATAACAACCCTTCCATACTTCTCTTCAAAGCGCATATTCATTACCGCTCGATTCGAGTATTCAAAGATAATGCGTTTTTGAATTTCACCATCTGAAACAAACACAGGGCTCCCAAATTGAATACTTTTTTTGCCAAGAACTAAAACATCTAATATTTTAAAATTGCTACCTGCTGTTCCTCCGTCCCAGCCTAGTAAAAGGTACTCGGTTTTGTTTCCATGTTCAAAAGGAGTGATATTATAGTACAGTGCGCCATACCAATCGGTATGATTGATTGTGCTTGTTGGCTTACTTTCATAGGCATCTAACTTGTCGTTAAGTTCAATTATTCTTATCTTTTTTTGGTCATTGATCATTAAATAAGCCCCGTATGCATAAGACATGTCTGGGTATTCGATATTCCAGTTTAAGATTCTGATTTTTTTATCGGGACTGTCTAAAATAGCAATGGACTCTAAGTGCTTGAATTGGTATGTAAAAGCACCTTTTAAATTAAGGAATACGCTTAATTCATTTTTGAATTTCTCATTTTCGACATCCATTTGCTCCGCCGTTAATGCTTGTCTGAAAGAGAGTAGAGATTTATTAAGTTCAATTTCTTGTTTCTCAAGCACGGATTGACTAAGAACAGCCGTGGTCTGAAGTAATGCTATAAATAATATAAGTGTAATTAAACGCATTGTATATTAAAACGATTGAGAATTGAAAGAGTTACGCTCAAAGCTTTTTTAAACTAGCAATGGTTTCACTTGGGTTGTCCGATTTAAAAACGTAGCTACCTGCTACAAGAGCGTCTGCTCCGGCGTCGCTTAATCGTTTTCCAGTTTCTAGATTCACTCCCCCATCAACTTCTATAATTACCGAAGTATTGTTTTTCTCAATTAGCGCCTTTAATTTCTCAACCTTAGCTACACTCGATTCAATAAATTTCTGCCCCCCAAAACCAGGGTTTACGGACATGATTAATACAAGGTCAAGATCTTTAATAACCTCTTCGAGCACACTGACAGGTGTATGGGGATTTAGAGCGACTCCTGCTTTGACGCCAAAACTTTTGATTAATTGAATACTGCGATGCAGGTGCGTGCAGGCTTCGTAATGAACGGTGATGATATCAGCCCCTGCATCCACAAATTCCTTGATAAAATGATCAGGGTTGACAATCATTAAATGGACATCAAGTATTTTTTCTGTGTGTTTGTTAACACTTTTTAATATAGGAAATCCGAAGGAAATATTAGGTGCGAAAACGCCATCCATGACGTCAATATGAAGCCAATCGGCCTCTGAGGCATCAAGCATTTTGGTGTCACGTTCTACGTTTCCAAAATCACACGATAATATTGAGGGCGATACAATCATTCTTTTTTTTTACAAATTTAATCACTTTTAATGACAGTATCATTCATTTGATGTCTAGTCATTCAATATTATCTACCTTTAATCTCTAATTTAATTAATGCTAAGTATTACTTTAATAATTGTCGGCCTCACTGTTTTGATATCGTATCAGGGTTTTTCTAACGCTGCATTTAGAGAAAAGAGCTTGTATATGCCTTACAGAGTCAAATACAACAAGGAGTATTACAGAATTATGTCTCATATTTTTGTTCACGGAGATTGGGGGCATCTTTGCTTTAATATGTTCTCCCTTTATTTTTTAGGTAGTTTTTTGGAAACGCAGTGGACTTATGAATTTGGGCTGTCTGCTAACTATTATTTCATTGCTTTGTACTTTGGTGGAGGGGTAGTTGCCACGCTATGGCCTTATTACAGAAACTCTGAAAATTCTCTATACCGATCTCTTGGTGCGTCAGGAGCTGTCTCTTCTGTGATTTTCGGTGCGATGTTATGGCAGCCTGAGCTTGAGCTTTACTTAATGTTTATACCTATTCCTATTAAAGCATATGTCTTAGGTCCATTGTATTTGCTCTATGAGTATTATTCAATGAAGCGAGGAGGTTCCGGAATTGCTCATGATGCCCATTTGGGAGGTGCATTGTTTGGGATTTTATTTGTATTATTGATTGATAGCAATAAAGGAATTGAATTTTTAGCTCTCTTTTTTTAATATGGGTGTTTTATATATAAACAATAATGGTAATATCTTACCAGACTCTGCTCCAACTATTCTTCCTGGGAATAGAGCGCATTTATATGGCGATGGTGTGTTCGAAACTATTCGTATTGTAAGTGGTCAGCCGATTAATGTCGAAAACCATGTCGCACGTCTTGTTGGTGGCGCAGATGTTTTAAAGATCAGAGTTCCGAGCTATTATAATGCTGATTTTTTTAAGGAGAGGATAGAAGAGTTGATTCAGAAGTCCAATATTGAAAAAGGTGGAAAATGTCGATTATCGATTGATCGAGCAACGGGTGGGACTTATTTGCCAACTTCGAATGAAGCTAATTTCTACATCGAGGTTGAGAACTATGGCTCCAATTATTTTGAGCTTAACGCCAAAGGTCTTGAAGTTGATATTTATTCTGAGATTAAATTACAAAAAAACTTCTTATCCAACTTTAAGACAAAGTCCTGTCTGCATTACGTAATGGCAGCATTGGCGGCAAAAGAAAAGGGGCTAGACGATCTCTTTTTAAGTAATGACAAAGGGAACATACTAGAGACCTCTTCAAGTAATGTTTTTGTTGTGAGCAATGGTGTTTTATATACACCAGGCCTTGATGAAGGATGTTTGGCAGGAACTATGCGAATGCAAGTAATCAATATGGCACTTCACAATGGAATAAAGGTGTATGAATGTTCTATTCTTCCGCAAAATCTACTGGCTGCTGATGAGGTTTTTATTACAAATGCTATTAAAGGTTTAAATTGGATTGGTGGTTATCGAACTAAAACTTTTTCAAATACCATCGCTAGAAGACTAATAATTTCTCTTAATGAAGCTTGGCGAAAAAAACTAGAATCTTAGTTTTTCTTCATTTTCAACGTCTCATCGTTCATAATTCTCTTTTTTGACTTGTTTTAACATGGCTTATACCTGTTATATTTGTTATTCACACCATGCAACCGCTATTCTATGTCTGAAAATCAATATACAGAAGACAATATTCGCTCCTTAGACTGGAAGGAGCATATACGTCTTCGTCCCGGTATGTATATTGGGAAGTTGGGTGATGGGGCAGCAGCAGATGATGGTATTTACCTATTGGTAAAAGAAGTCGTTGACAACTGCATTGATGAATTTGTCATGGGAAATGGCAAAAAGGTGGACTTACACATCAAGGATGGTTTAGTTTCAGTTAGAGACTATGGTCGAGGGATCCCGCTAGGGAAAGTTGTTGATGTAGTTTCTAAAATGAATACCGGCGGAAAATATGACTCTAAGGCTTTTAAGAAATCGGTAGGGTTGAATGGAGTAGGGACAAAAGCTGTTAATGCTTTGTCTTCGCATTTTTCGGTGTATGCCGTGCGAGATGGACAGCTGAAAAAAGCCTCTTTTAGCAGAGGGGAGTTGGTGAAGGATTTTCCTATAGAAACGACAGACGAACCAAATGGAACCTATGTCGAGTTCACGCCTGATGATCAGGTTTTTAAGAAGTATGCATTTAAAACCCACTACATTGATAAAATGTTGTGGAACTATTGCTACCTCAATAGAAACTTATCCATTTATTTCAATGGTAATAAATTCCAATCTAAGGACGGCCTAAAAGACCTTTTGGAAAATAATATGGATGGAGATCCTTTGTATCCCATTATTCATTTGGAAGGGGAAGATATCGAAGTCGCTTTTACGCATGGTAAAACTTATGGTGAAGACTACTATTCATTTGTCAATGGACAGCATACGACTCAAGGGGGTACCCATCAGAGTGCTTTTAGAGAGTCTATGAGTAAAGTAATCAAGGATTTCTACAGCAAGAACTACGAAGCTTCGGATATACGTCAATCTATAGTTGCTGCAGTTGCAGTCAAGGTCATAGAACCTATATTCGAGTCGCAGACCAAAACAAAATTAGGGTCACAAGAAATCGAGCCAGGAGGTAAATCCATGCGTGCATTTATTAATGATTTCCTGAAAGACAAACTCGATAATTATCTACACAAGAACCCCGAGATTGCGCAGACCATTGAAATAAAAATAAAGCAATCAGAAAAGGAACGTAAAGAGTTGGCAGGCATTAGAAAAATTGCTAGAGAACGTTCTAAAAAGTCAAACTTGCACAATAAAAAACTCAGAGATTGTCGAATTCATTTAAATGATTTGAAAAATGAGCGACGAGAGGACACGACCTTATTTATTACTGAGGGAGATTCTGCTAGTGGCTCAATAACAAAGTCAAGGGACGTAGGTACGCAAGCCGTTTTTTCATTGAAAGGAAAACCATTGAACTGCTACGGATTAACTAAAAAAGTAGTTTATGAAAATGAAGAGTTTAATTTAATTCAGGCGGCTTTAAACATCGAAGATGACCTTGAAGACCTGAGATATAATAAGGTAGTTATTGCAACTGATGCGGATGTTGACGGTATGCATATTCGCATGCTTCTATTGACATTCTTCCTTCAGTTCTTTCCGGATTTGGTAAAGAAAAACCATGTCTATGTATTACAAACACCTTTGTTTAGGGTGAGGAATAAGAAGAAAACTTTGTATTGTTATTCTGAAGAGGAAAGGAAAAGTGCCATGGAGGAAATTGGTAAAAATGCAGAGATTACAAGGTTTAAAGGTTTAGGGGAGATTTCTCCAGACGAATTTGTTCATTTTATTGGTGAGGATATACGTTTGGAACCAGTCCTTCTCTCTCAAAACACATCAATCGATTCTATATTGTCTTATTTCATGGGTAAGAATACACCGCAGCGTCAGGAGTTTATTATAGACAACTTACGCGTAGAAAAAGATGAGCCAAAAGATTTAAATGAAGTTGAACCAGAAAAAGAAATAGCATAAGTTTTATGTCAGAAGAGAAGCCAGAAAACGAGCAGAATGAAGAGCAGCATAATCCTTTTGATAGCAAAGAACTTGATGATCATGTTGTTCCTGTTAGTGGTCTTTACGAAAGTTGGTTTTTAGATTACGCGAGTTATGTGATCTTGGAACGGGCTGTTCCTGGTCTTGCTGATGGGTTGAAGCCTGTCCAACGAAGAATTCTCCACTCCATGAAAGAAATGGAAGATGGGCGGTATAATAAGGTAGCCAATATCATCGGGAACACGATGAAATATCACCCGCATGGAGATGCTTCGATCGGAGATGCATTGGTCCAATTGGGTCAAAAAGATCTCTTAATCGACTGTCAAGGGAACTGGGGAAATACTTTAACTGGAGATGGAGCGGCTGCACCAAGATATATTGAAGCTCGATTATCCAAATTTGCCTTACACGTAGCCTTTAATGCGAAAACCACCAATTGGCTTTCTAGCTATGACGGCAGAAATAAAGAGCCAAATAATTTACCAATGAAATTTCCGCTTTTGCTAGCGCAGGGGGCAGAAGGAATTGCGGTAGGGATGGCATGTAAATTCTTGCCACATAATTTTATTGAATTGATTGATAATTCGATCAATCATTTGAAAGGTAAAAAGGTTGAGTTTTATCCAGATTTCCCGATTGGGGGAATGGCTGACTTCTCTAATTATAATGATGGAAAGAGAGGGGGGCGCGTACGTGTTCGAGGGAGAATCAGAAAAGAAGACACGAAAACGCTGATTATACACGAAATTCCATTTGGTACTTCTACAAGCTCATTGATTGATTCGATTCTTAAAGCCAATGATAAGGGGAAGATCAAAATCAAAAAAATAGAGGACAACACTTCTTCTTCTGCCGAAATAATCATTCATATTGCTCCAGGTGTTTCACCTGATAAAACCATTGATGCACTCTATGCCTTTACGGATTGCGAGGTGTCGATTTCACCAAACTCCTCAATAATTGATGGTGACAAACCTGTTTTTATTGGGGTTTCTGACATTTTAAAATCCAATACGGATCAAACCGTCTTTTTACTAAAGCGCGAATTGGAAATTCGTTTGGATGAACTAAATGGTCAATGGCATTTTGCTACTCTTGAAAAGATTTTCATTCAAAAGGAAATGTATATCGATTTCAAAAAATATTCTGACAAGGAAAGTCTTTACGCTTATTTACACGATAGCTTTAAACCCTTTAAGAAACAATTTATTCGTGAGATAACTGACGAGGACTTGCATAGGTTAACACAAATTCCGATGATTCGAATCACTAGGTTTGATAGTTCAAAAGCGGATGATAACCTCTTGAAGATTGAAGATCAAATCAAGGAGGTTAAAGAACATTTGGCCAACCTAATAGCGTATTCAATAGACTATTTTAAAAATTTAAAAAAACAATTCGGGGAAGGAAAGGAACGAAAAACAGAGATAAAAGCCTTTGAAAACATAAGTGCCACTAAGGTTATCATTGCGAATAAAAAGCTTTATGTAGATTATGATGAGGGCTTTATTGGATATGGATTACGGAAACTACAGGCTGTTAATGATTGTTCAGATTTAGATCATATCATCTGCTTCTTTTCAACAGGAAAGATGATGATCACAAGAGTTACGGACAAGAAGTTTGTGGGCAAAGATCTGATCTATGCGAATGTCTGGAAAAAAGGAGATAAAAGAACCATCTATAATGTCATGTATTCCGATGGGAATGGCGGGCCAACAATGATGAAGCGCTTTTATGTTAATTCCATTACGCGAGACACCGAGTACGACTTAACCAAAGGCAAGAAGGGATCGAAGATTCTTTATTTCTCAGCAAACCCGAATGGAGAGCGAGAAATAGTTACTGTTGTTTTGAGGCCAAGACCGCATTTAAAACGTTTGAAATTTGATATGGATTTGGGTGAGCTTCTTATAAAAGGAAGAAAATCCACGGGTAATCGGGTCACAAAAGAGATCGTACAAAAAGTTCTCTTAAAAGAAACAGGTGGCTCTACGCTTGCTGCTCGGAAAATTTGGTTTGATGATGTAGTTGCAAGACTAAATGATGAAGACAGAGGACAGTTTTTAGGCGAATTCAAAGGTGAGGACCGGATACTGTCACTTTATGCAAATGGTGCATACAGGTTAAGTGATTTTAATTTATCTACACGTTTCGAAGACGATCTAATTCATCTTGAAAAATGGAATCCATCACACGCAATATCCGCGGTATATTATGATGGCGATAAGGATATTCATTACGTTAAACGTTTTGAATGCGAGATTAACAATAATAAAAGGGTTTTATTTATAAGTGAAACAGAAGGGTCTGCCTTAGACATCGTTTCGACTGCCTATAGGCCAGAAATCCGTATCATATATAACAAGCATTTAAAGAGTACCAAAAACCTCCCTGACACCCTTCTTGATTTGAGTTCTTTTATTGATGTTAAAGGCATGAAAGCGCAGGGCAATCAGCTTACGAAACTAAAGGTTAAGGAAGTGATGTTGAGTCATGGGATTGGAGCCGGGACTGAGCCTTGGCCCGAAGAAAAGAACACCAAAAAGACCGAAACGCCTGCGATAATTTCTGATGCAGAAATCATTCAAGATAATTCGGTAAAATCAGAAAATATTGGGGTCATTGCAAAGGAAGTGAAGTTAGCTGAAGGAATTCCATCAAAGAAGACAAAGAAAGGGAAAGTTAAGAAGATCGCGGATTCCAAAAACACAGAAGACAGTAAGGGTTCTTCTGCAAATCCGATTATTAAAAACGCAGATGAGGAGACGAAATCTCAAACGATTGAATGGGATTTAAGTGATGAAGAGAGTGATGCTAAGAATGATGATGAAAACGATCAGATGACTTTGTTTTGATCTTTTCACTGAATGATTGGTTTCAATTATTATCATTCCTTATTGGGCCGACCTATCCTTAGGTCGCTTTTCATTTGAATTCAATATTTTTTTTGGTAAAAATTCTAAAACTGTGAAGGGCTTCAGATTAAGGATTTTTGTGATTACTTAAAATAGGAATGCTTTTTCAATTAAACCTATCCCTTAAAATACGCTCTGTAGCGGATTTCAGAATCGATAATTTTGGCATATGTTTGTCAACTTTAGAACGGATGAAAATACCTGAACTACATGAAAACGCGGGTTAGCTCAAACGTTATGCCCCCCCCATTCTTATTTGGTTATCGTTTTTCTTACTTTAGCAACTTTTAGATAAAAAAGTCGTCTAAAATTTGATTGTTATTTTTTAAAATAAACTGTGTTATTGAAATCTAGATTAAATCTTTCTTTGAAACCTATGGCTGCTTATGGCTTGTTGGTTTTTTTATGCCTTTTATATTCGTCAAATTCAAATTCTCAAATTATAGAGCCATTTGATTTAAGGTATCAAAACGCCCAAAAGGGAGGCATACAATTTTTGTCGAATGTTGCCATCTCATGCACAAGTGGAAATTGTGCAAATACCCAGGCGCAAATGCCTCCAAGTGGCACTGGGGCAAATGAGAATTTCAACATGTCCTATATGGATTATGATGGAGTCCCATCTACTTTTATGTCAACAAGTGACAGTTTGGATTTAGATAATTGCAGTGAAATATTGTGGGCAGGTCTCTATTGGAGTGCGGAAATCAGCACAGGAACCCAAGGTTATTCAAATAGAAATCAAGTGAAATTGAGAGTCAATTCTGATGCATATTTTGATTTAGTTGCAGATGAAACCGTAGATGCTATGGGGATAAGCCACCCAAGTTATCATTGCTTTAAGGACATTACGTCAATTGTTGAATCAGCAGGTATTAAAGCTCGATTTACTGTTGCAGATATGATTTCTCGAACCAATGCTTTTAATGTTTTTGGAGGTTGGAGCATTGTGGTTGTTTACAAAAATGTCTATCAATCAATGCGTAATCTTACCGTTTTTGATGGTTTTGGCGCGATAGGGGTTGGTACGACTTTGGATATTCCAATATCGGGATTCAATACACCACTTGCTGGGCCAGTTTCTTTTGAGCTCGGTGTTATTGCTCATGAAGGAGATCGAGGTGCAACAGGTGATGGATTGAAATTTAATGGTGCGGGTACTTTTGAATCAATATCTGATGCGCTTCACCCTGTTAATAATCTCTTTAACAGTACTATTTCCAACGATGGTGTCGTTTCGCCTTTTCGTATCCCAAGCTTCAATAATACTTTAGGTTATGATGCGGCAATTTATATACCTGATAATTCAACTTTGAATTATATTGGTAATGATGTAAGTTCGGCAACGATAAGGGTTACATCCAATGGAGAGAATGTACTTTGTAGGGTATTGAGCGCTGCAATAGATATTTATGAACCTGATTTAAGGGCTTCTGTGTATATCGATGATTTAAATGGTGGGCTTGTAGAACCTGGAGATGTCCTCGAGTATTCTTTAGTGGGTAAAAATATTGGTTCTGATTTATCTACAAATACATTTATTGTTGATACTTTGGATCCTAGGACGCAATACATGCCGAATTCGATTTCTATAGATTTCGGACCGAATTCCGGAGTTAAAACAGATATTTCGGGAGATGATCAAGCAGAATATGACCCCGCTACAAATTCTATTAAAGTCAGAATTGGAACAGGAGCGAATGCCGTTATTGGGGGAGAGGTCATTGCAAGTCCTGAAGGTTCTGATAGCACTGTCGTTAAGTTTTTAGTAACTGTTGTCGATGATTGTTTGATGTTTCAATGCGATTCAACATTGGAACACGTTACTTATATTTTTGGAACTGGAGATATTTCTCAAAATGAATATGGAAACGATGGAGCTTCTGACTTGTTAGATGCGGATGGTTGTCCTTTGACAGCAAGTAATGCATTACTCATAGATATTTCGGGTTGCCCACCGCCATCCGTTAACTACAATGACCCGTTATGCGAAACGGAAACACTTGATTTAGTAGCTACATTTTCTGCATTAGCGAATTACAATTGGGTGGGACCTAATGGATATTCTGCTTCGGAATCAACAGCGACTCTTGATAATGTATCTTTAATTGATAGTGGTGATTATCATGTTGAGATTACCTTTGATGGTTTAGATTGCCTTTTAGATACCTTTGCAACGGTTGTAGTGCATCCAAGTCCAGTCATTACGCTTATTGATATGCAAAACAGTCTTTGCTTTGGCTCGGATGATGGCTATATAGTAACGGATTTAGTAGGAGGGGAGCCGCTTGATATTTTGTGGTCAAATACTTCAGTTTTCGATAGTATAGGAGGACTCTCTCCTGGTCAGTACATCTTGAATGTCGAGGATGCTTTTACCTGTATTACGATTGATACTTTTAATATTACAGAACCAACCGCTTTGGTTTCAAGCACTACGATCCTTACAGATTTCAATGGCTTTAATGTAAGCTGCTTTGCAGATAGTAATGGTTTGGCTGAAGTGACGTATTCAGGAGGAACGAGTCCTTATGAAGTACTTTGGTCCAATGGAGATACTTCTGATATTTCAGATTCTTTGGCTGTGGGTACTTACAGTGCTTTGGTTATTGATACCAATGGATGTGAGGTTATTTCCGCTGTTACTATATTAGAGCCGACTCCTCTTGAGCTAAGTGAGGTTTTTGTGGCTGTTTCGTGTTTCGGAGGTGCTGATGGCACGGTTGACTTAACAGTCTCTGGTGGTATCCCTGACTATACTATTATCTGGTCCAATTTAGAGGATGACGAAGATATTGATTCCTTAAGCGCAGGGGACTATAGTGTCCTGGTTACCGATTTAAATGGCTGTACAGATACGCTTACGGCAACCATTACCGAACCTTTAGCTCCTTTAAGTATTTCAGAGACTCATATTAATGTTGATTGCTTCGGCAATACGAATGGGAGTATCGATATCACAGTCGCTGG
>TARA_B110000305_G_scaffold30199_1_pt1 | contig 14206 bp, 11 predicted proteins | sample TARA_B110000305 | Tara Oceans TARA_B110000305 (sample SAMEA4397930) | marine metagenome | biome: Polar Biome; feature: [SRF] surface water layer (ENVO:00010504); material: water (ENVO:00002006), including particulate matter (ENVO:01000060) such as... | depth 5 m | reverse complement strand
CCACCAATATGAACACCATCATGATTGATAATATTCATCATTGCAAAATTTCTAAAAAATAAATTTAACCCATCAATTAATATTACACGGTCGTGTTCCTTAGAGGATTCGGTATCATTACCCTCATTTATTTCATTGAGGAGTTTTAGGTAGTCTTTTTGTTTCATAACTTTTTATTTGACGTAAATATACAAAAAGGGGTTGGCTAAACCAACCCCCCTTGCATTTACTCTGGTTCTTGAGCGAAAATACTTGTTGGTGCTTCTGTTGATTCTTCTTCAAAGATATCAAAATCCATTCCCCCTAATATTTTACTCCATTCTGCAGCTTGTGATTCTTTATACTTCTTCAAATCTTTTTCATCATCAATAATAAATCCATGAGGTGTCATAATAATTTTTCCCCTTGTAGTAATACCATTAATGTGATTTTTATCAATCTGGAGGTTAGTACGCTTAGCAAATTCTACTTGCTTACCATCTTTAACTGCTTTGATTTTATTAGTACCTGCATTTGCTATATTACCAAATGTAACTACGAATGTAGCATCATACCACATAGCAAAACCACCTTTATTCATCATTTTAGGTTTACCCATAGGCATTTCTGCTTTAGCAGCCCATACTTTATTAACACAAACTAATGTATTTGTATATGGTGATGACTCTTTACGAGACATTACTACTCTTTGGTTAACACTATTACTGAATTGAGTTGACATTGCTCCAGCATTCCACTCATTGTTGTTTTTGTTTGATTTTATAGACATTTCACAAGGAATTGAACCAATTGAATCCCATAGGAATAGCAAATCAAAAGGTAAATTACCTTTTTTCTGCTCATCCATCAAATCCAAAATAAATCCAGCTACATCTTCAATTGTATTTAGGTTTTCTCTATCTACATAGATAAAATCACCTTCATAATTTGTAACTTCGCCTGTTTCCTCATCAATAACCTCATCAAACTCTAAACCCATTTGTTTAGCATGTTCCCAATTCCATTTCATCTCAGTAACAATAAAAACAGGTAATACACCTACTTTTTGTGCGGATACTGCTGCTTCAATTAAAGCAGTAGTTTTTCCTGTATCTGAGTGTCCCCTTAGAAGACAAATGTGACCCGTTGGTATTCCGGGTACACTTGTTACTTCTTGAAAGGCTTTTGAAAGTGGAATCCACTGTTGTGCTTTAAACTTAACACTATTGTTAAGCATTTTTTTCTCTTTAAATTTATTAAGGTCAAATCCTTTTTTCAATTCTTTGGAGACCGCTGCCGTTAGCGAATCGCTTTTCTTTCTTTTTGCCATGTTGTATCTTTAATTAAAATGGTAAACCATCAGCTTTATCTTCATCAAATAAAGAATCAAATTTCTCTGCTTTGCTTGCCTTAGGGGCAGCATCTTTGATAGCATAATTCTGTTGAGGAGCAGGAGTAGATGCTACTTCTTTCTCATCATCAATAATAGAACCTTCTTCATTTTCATCTTCTGGTGCTAACCAATTTTGAAGGTGTTCTTTCATTTCATCAAAAGAATGACGTTTAAAGATTTCAAGTGGGTTTGGTTGGTTATCTAACCATTCATTTACTACATCAGCACTAGTATCAAGAGGAGTCTCTTTAACTCTAGGTGAGATTGATGATTTGTTGTAAGAAGTACCTGTTACTTCAGGACCTACAGTTGTGATTGTAATATCACGACCAGTAGTAACATCAGTAAAGTCACCTACATCTTCATTATCAGCTAAGTTTAAGAAATCCATATACATTTCTTTACCAAACTGCCATAGTTTAACTCCTTCACTTTCTTGACCACGTACAATGACTGGAGCAAATACACGCATTTTAGCATCTAACTTCTTAGCTAAACGCCAATTGTCGCTTTCATTAGTTTGACGAAGTTGCTTTGCGAATTCAGCAATGGGATCTTTATCACCAAAATTGGTAGGTGAGATCATTACTTTTGGTCCAATACCATAGTAGAAGAAGGCTTCTGTAAATGGGTTAGATTTGTTGTACGTATTAGGTACAACACGGATTGTTTGTTTACCGACCTCTGGTCGCCAAAAAACATTTTTACGTTGCCCTTGTGGGGCATTTTTTGTTTGAATCGAGTTCAAACGGTTTCTGATTTCATTTAAATCCATAACTTATTATTTATTATTATTAAAACGCTTAAATATACAAAACGGGTACTAAACAGCCAAGTTAAAGTTCAATTATTTTGTGAACTTTTGTATTGAGTTGTTTAATTTCATTTCCTTGGGTGAGCAAGATACAATTTCTATAGTGTTGCCAATCAACCCTAAATTTAGGATCGACAATACCACCATTAAGGGACTTAATTAAAGTATTAAGAGCATTAATAGTATAAAGTGTATTGGTATCTTTTTTACGATGAACTAGGATTGTGTTTGAAGGTATACCCTCAACATTTCCTTGTTCAACATTATATGTAATAACATATTCTCCTGTACTCTTGATAAAAAGTACGAACATCTTGTTATACATTATATCATATGAGTTTGATATACTCTCGAGTCTTAAGTCGATTTCATCCTCATTTACGAAAGTACAAAATAATTTATTATTCACGTCAACTGTATTTATGTTTTGGTCGAAGTCATATCGACCATTATACATATTTGACTTTATTGTGAAATCGTTGCTGTTAGAAATTGTATGTTGTTCCATAACCTGTTTTTGTTTGTAGTTTTTTGTTTGTAAAAATATTATTTATCTCTTCTATTAAATTCTCTGCCTCATCTACGTCAAATAAGAAACTATCATAAGTATATAATACTAATTTAGTGTTTTTACCTCGTATTAATTTATTAATTTCCGTCAATATACAAACATTAGTTGCCGTCTCCAAGTTTTGAAGCACATAATTAAACAACTTTTGTGGATTCATATTATCTAGATTTTTCTTCTCGAGCCAATACCCAGAGCGTGGAACTTCTATATACCCCATCTCATTGAATTTCTCCCACTCAGTATCTATATATTTTTTTATTTTCTTAAAAAATTCAAGGTGTTCGTATTCCTTAAATATTCCTCCGTATAGTTGCTTAAATGTTAGTTCCTTTGCTTTCTTGTAATCAACCCCGTACATATCGGCAAATGCTTGGTGTACATCATCTACATCAAACTCATAATCTACCAAATGTGCTGCTAGGTTAGGATGGTAAGCACTAATGTCTATCTCTACAAATTTATCGTTTTGTGGTATAAAACTTTCTCTCGCACCCGAATCTTTATTTAGGGCTGCAAAGTTAACGCCATTAAAACTGTTACTTGGTCTCCTAGTAGTTGTAAATAAATTAAAATTTGTGTAAATCTTGTCATCTGAAATTGAGTATAATGGGTTTGTTGGTTTTAAATGTTGGTTAAATACTTCTTTATCTATGTGTATGCCGTTTTTCTCTATTCCAAAAAATGCTAATGTGGTATACTCATTGTAGAATCTAAAATACGGTGGCAATTCTTTCTCAAATACGGGACTTATGGTCTCATATATTTTCTCACACACCTCATAGTGTTTCACTATTGGTATTATTTTATTTATATCCATTTTATTTGGATATTTTTGGTATAACACGTTGTGAGCTTGTGTTTGTTCTTGTATATACGGAGGAATTAGAATGGAGCTGTCGAGCAAGGTTTTGATTTGAAAATAAAACAATGCCGATTTTTTATCACGCACCCATAACGTATCTACTTGCGTTAATAATTCGTTTACACGCGTTTTACTTACACCCAAACACTCACTATGCGTAATGCATAACATAAACCCTTTATGCTCAATAGACGGCTTAAAATAAACAAGGGAAACGTCATTTAAAGCAGGGTGAACGTCTTTATGAAATGGAATTATTTCAATGAATGCGTCCCTATACTGCCTATTTATTAAATATTCTATTTGCTCTTCAGTCTCTACTAACCAATACATCTATAACCATCTTATTTATAATACTTAAGATAATTAAATTTTAGGTAATCTCCAAGTTTAGGTAGTTTATTTCTAAAAGAAGTTAATAAGACTATTTTTTGATTTGTTGTTTCGACTTGGTTTACATCTCCACTTATACTCCACGGAATATAAAATGGGATATAAGTTGACCACATTATAGATGGACTTTTATCTACTATTAAAGTATATTGTAATTCATCTATTTCAAGGTAAACAATATTGTTTGCTCGTTTACAAAAATATCTCCTAAATTCACCTACAGTATAATCTTCATTAGTTGGGTAATTTGGATTAAAGTAAGGTACTGAAACTGTAGGTTGAGATTTTGTTAGGTTAACATATTCAAAATAAACATTTTGGGTATATTGATATTCGGGATTAATGTTGGGGTCAATGTCACCTAAGGGGAAGGCTTCTACTATTTGGGTTTTTGAAGGTGAGTTAGGTGATTCATTTAGGGTCATCTCATCTATAGTAATAGTAGAGAGTTCTAAATTTCCTCCAGATTGTGGTGATTTTCCTGTATATTTTTTTCCGGTGGATGTTTTATAGTAAAATCCTGCATATGGTTCTCCATTTGGAGTTTGCAGTTCAGTCCCATCAGTTTGGAAATTAGTTTGGATTTGTGATAGTGGATAATAAGGCATATTTTAAAAATCTACGTCTACTTTAAGTCTTGTTTTAAATGATGTTACATATCCCTTTCTATATAAGTAAAAGTATATAGTTTCAGTTCCTGCTGAGTTTATAAGTTTATAGCGAAGTTGTTTTAATGTATCATTAAACGATGATAAATCGGATTTGGATAGGTTAGTACTTGGATTAGCATTAATGTTTGAAAGTAGAGCAATTGCATTTGCCTGTTTTGGTTCTTGTAACCATAAGTTCAATGCCGTACGAGCTTTACCTTCATCATCATTAATGGTTCCTTTAAAGTCTTCAAATAAAGGAGTCCCATCATCTCCAAATTTATCTACTAATTTAAAAATACGATTGATATCTTCGGTAAGGAGATCAAATGATTTTTCTGATTGGTATAATAGTTCTTTCTCTGTTGGTGCTGCTTGGAGTGATTTAAAAAATTCAATAATTCTTGGAGTTGGTAAACAATCTGATTTACCTGAATCTATAGAACAATGAGTATAATATCCTGGTTTACTTTTAGAATAACTTAATCCCTTTGATGGCCATAATTGGTCAAAGGTATCTTTATTCCATTCCATTGGTGGTATTGATGAATTTTCAGATAGGATTGATAAATATACTCTTTTAAGTTCTGCAAACTGACCATCTGTAATTTCTTGGGCATATGATTTACCTCTGTAGGGTCTTGGGTTTCCCTTAAAATCAACTAGTTGTACAAAATTAGATTGATTAGATGGTTTTGTAATTTTTATGACTTTATCTCCGTTTTGTCCATTATATATAGAACCTTTAATAGCTCTTTTAAACCCAATATTTTGTAAACTTATACCAACACTATTAGGATTTGCATTACCCGCATGGAATGCTCTATAATTTGATTGGATGAGTTGTTCAGAATGGCCTGTACCATCTATAATATAGTGATAGGATAATCCCCCTTTATCGCCTCCTGCTTTTGTTTGGTCTCTTTTGTTAAGGAAATCTATTGTTTGTTTTCCTTTATCTGCTAATTGCCACCCAGCACTATAATGAAGTACTATTTGTGTTTTTGTAAATTCTTTATCCGCATGACCTGTAGGGTTAAGTGGGAAACCGCTTGTAATTGTTAAACTCTTAGACTTAGATTTAATTACTGGGGTTGTAATTCTTTTAAATGTTACTATTTTGTTAACAGTAGGGGAGAATGGATTTTTTGGTACAGCTATGGACTCTATTTTAGTAGTCCATTTATTTCCACTAATGCTATTTTCTATTCCACTAATTAAAAATTCTAATGATGTTGGATAATTTGAAGGTAAAAAATCTGTATCTACGGAGAATTTTTGGTATATTTTCATTCCTGATAATCCATCCATTGTTAATGAAAGTGAGAATGGTAGAAATCCAGTACTTGCAGTTGCATATTTATCAACGGCAATTTGAACCGCCTCTGTTAGGGGATTTTTTTCTTCTTGATTTTGCTTAGCTTGTGTTTTCTTTGATTGATCGTATTCGATTAGAAATTTTGCAGCATTTTTAAAAGAATTTACATTTTCAGGATTAAAAGTTGGTTTAGATTCATTATTTTTAGAACCTAATTCAGAAAGATATTGATTAAAATTCTTGAGAGTAGATTTAAATTCAATTTCAGTTGAATCTTCAGATGCTGCTTCCGCTTCATCTTTTGAAGTGTTTGCGGATATAATTATTGGTTTTATTCTATCTCTAAATCCATTATTCATTCTTGAAATTCCAGTTGCATCTACTCCTGTAATTTGTCCATTACTATTAGCCCCTACGGTAATCATAGTAGCTAACTGGGGGGTTATTGCTGTTTTAAATGAAAAATCACTAACAAATCCTGAACTTGGGGATGTAGGGGAATTGATACCATATACATTAAAATAGGTTAATTTTGTTGATCGATTTTGTTCTTTTAAAAAAGCATCTTTATCAGGGAGGGGATTTTCATCTATAATTCTTAATGTATTACGTTCTTCAACAAATGAAGGAGATAATTTACTATAATTACCGGTTGAATCATTCCAACCATCACACAATTCAGTTAAAAAGTCAATTAATGTTGTACTTCCATTAGTAGTATTTTTTGCTATTGCTTCTAATACAAAATCAACATTAAAATAGATATTCATTATTTTTCCATATCTATTTTTACCTTGGTTTTCATACCTTTCAAATTTTTCTCCAGAATTTAAATAGGTTAAATTTGTTTCTTGACCCTTTTCATCGAGGGATTTTATATCATATGAAACTTGACATATTCTATTATCGGTTGGATATTGTTTACTCCCTAATATTATTATATTTTCTTCTAAATTAATATCCATATTAAACAACTTATCATCACTTACCTCTATAACAGGTATAAGATAGTTTTTAACAAAATTTAGAAGAAAACCAAAATGGATAAAATAATGAGGTGAATGAGCGTTATTTTCATATTGTTGTCTTATAAAAGATGTTATTTGTTTACCCTGTAGAGGTTGTGTTAAAGATGTAATTCCGTTTAAGGATTTAGATTTATTAATAAATGATTCTGCAGCAAATCCTGTTTGAGCTTTTTTTCTTGTTCCTGTAATTACTGCTTTTTTATTTAAATCCAATAATTCAAATTGTTGAAGATGGTCATATATCCATCTTCCTAAGGTACTAGCATTTCTATTAGCATATACATTACCTCGACCTTCTGCTTCTTCATCACCTCTAAATAGTTCTTCATTATTTAAAAGTGCATTTAGGGTAGTTATTTCTTCTTCTACCTCATTTTCTTCATCCGTCCCAAAAAAGAAATTTCCCAAAGCTACGAATAAATTGTCAGTAGCTGGGTTTCCTTGTTTTTTTAGTTCCTCTAGGAACTCTTGCTTCTTTTTTAATTCATTTTTATAGTCATCAACGTTTGATACTACTCCTACTCCTAAAAGGGTATTTGCTTTTAGGGATTCAATAACATCCCCCATACTTCTAAGTATAACAGTAATGTCGTATGATCCATCTTTATTAAATGTCCAATCAAAATTAACTACCTTACCTAAAAGGGCATCATAATTACCATTAGATTGTCTTCTGCGTGCTTCTATGGCTAGATAGTAATTAGAATATAGTATTTTTTTACCAATACCTAAAAAAGTATCCATTAGATTGAATCTATTGTCAGATTCATAGGTACCATTATTATTATAATAAGAGCTATTACCCCATTCTAATAACATTGTAAAACCTAAACGGAGATATAAAGTATCAATAATATCAAATTGAATCTTATTATAACATTTTATACTTACAGTAGATGTTTTAAGTGAACCTCTTGTTTCTGTTTTGGTAGACATTGCAGTAATACCAGGCATTGGGACTATACCTTGTTCAGTGCCACCGATACCATAAGCAGAGTTACTATTTATTGTATCTGTATTTGTAATTCCTAATCTTTGGGTTGGGGTTTCACTATTTGTATACTGGGAAACACCATTAAAAAGGACATATGATTTAGCTAATTCAGAATCTACAAGACCTATACTTCTAGGATCTACTAAAACATTTACAGAAGAACCCATTCGAACCCAGCCAGTTCTAGAGTTTAAAAATGTATTAATTTGAGGATCTCGATCTCTAGAACCATATATTTCTTGACGTTTTTCTACTTGTTCCTTTATAAAGGAATTAAAACCTTCTCCTATTATATTACCCATATTAAGAGTTTATTCTTTTAAATTGATTTACTATTGCTGATGGATTGGTTGGGATTCTTATTTGAATTCCTTCAGGGATTAATAATGAATTTTGGGGGATTTTAGGGTTTGCTATTGATATAATCCACCATAATGAACTATCATTATAATATTGTTGGGATAAAACATCAAACCTATCTTCCCTTGATGTATAAACATATATATCATTATTAGATAAAGGTATTTCAGGGTAACGAGTTGTTACATATGCCATTCCTTTTTTAGTTCTAATTTTTGGTATGTTATTATATCTATTCATTTTTTAAAAATTAATCATCATAATTAGAGGTAACTGCCTTTAATGCTATAAAGCGTTCATCTCCATATGTGTTAGTATCTGTCATTCCAGGAGTAGTCATTTCATTGTCTATTTTCATCTTACTTGGAATAAAACTGTGAATTGGGGTGAATGCTGCTGTTACTTCAATTCTATGGGGCATTTCTTTAACTGTGTTATCGAAACCACCAACATCATTTATACCTATTTCCCAAGTTGTATCATCAGGAATATTATAATTTAATGATGTAAAAAATCCTTGTTGTTCATATAAATAACCCCCAACTGTTAACTGCATTAAATTACCCCTCATATATCCATTTGGACTATAATCCGGTGCCATTGTTGATGCTAAATAATTTAATTTTTTATACATAGGTATAAGTTCTTCTTTTGACTGAGCTACTACAGTCCAAGATAATGAAATAGCTCTGTTAAAACTACCGTAAGTGTAAAAACTTTCACCTCTTCCTAGATATTGTATTGAGTTCCAATTACTTGTATAGGCATCCCCCATACCACCTAATAATGCTCTAAAATGCATAAATGTTTTAAAACTAGGTTTATCGTTGTTTATAACTGCAATTCTAAATTTTACTAAATCATTACCTACATTATCAGCTACCTTATCACTTCTATATATTGGTAATGCATTTATTCTATCAATTGCACCATAGGCCCCCGCATCTTTTCCAGCTGTGTAGCTCAATATGTTTCCTTTTCTACCTGGGGTAAGTTGATTTATTCTTCCTTTACCAGTTCCCCCGTCTATTGTTTTTCTATTACCTTCGGAATATGAAGGAGCTTGTGATACAATTGAATTTGGTATGCCTTGGAGTTTATCGCCATTTTTATTTTTTAATTCTTTTCTAAAATCTTGTTGTTTTGCTGGGTTGTATACCTCTAAGCTATTACCTTCTCTTGATATATTTGCTTGCTTATTTATATCTTTCTGGCTTAATGTAACATTACCATTATTAAATACTAAATCTGTTTGATCAGGCCATGTATTACCTGGGATTGTTGAAGGATCATAGACAGAAAAGAATAATGTTCCTTCTCGTTGCCCATCTTCAGTAAATAAATTTTCAATTGATTTATTAGTTAAATCCCCATATATTCCAGAAACAGATTTTGAAAAGTTATAATATTTTCGTAATGAGTCAGTACGGGATAATTCAGTGTGTTTAGTTCCAAAAAAGAAGTTTTTATTTTTTCTAAAATATTTATTCTGTTCACCTGTTCTTTGTTCAGCTGATGCAAATCGAATATTAGTATTACCAATACCTAAAACAGCATCAGGACCTCCATTATAAGATAAAACATTAGTACCATTAAGTGTATTTAAAAGCATCCCCGTACCAGGTAATACAGATTGAAGGTTATTGTCAATAGCTTTTTTTATCCTCCATAATCTGTTATCATTTAAATCTTGATCAGATTTAACTTTAACCCCATATAGCTTATTATTATTAGAATATGCACCTGTTTTAGTAAATGGATCTAATCCCTGTTTATTTAAATGACCTCCAAAAGCATTAACGCCTGCTTGAGCTAATGTGCTTAAAGGGGTATAAACACCATCATTTAAACCTCCACTACTAGTTTGTGTACGTACTGATGTTCTAGATAATAGTTCTTGTTTTGCTATGAAGAAAATACCATTTGGTGATTTTAAATCAAAAAACATTTGAGACAATCTACTTATATCGGTAACCGAATCGGTAGCTGCGTTTACTCCTCCTCTAAGGAGGAAATCCTCACGTGACCCTAAATTATTAAAACTATCAGGGATTTCTTTTTGAATATAGGGTTGGCCACTATCCCCTCCTCCGAGGGTATCATTCCCATATCTTAGGGATTTAAGATCTGTCTTTAAATCTATTAAAGGCATTATCTAGGTAGATTATCTAAATACTTTTTTGGAGGATTTTCAGATGAATCTAGTTGTGAAAGACGTAAATCAGTTTCATATTTAGATGATAAATCCATAGTATTTGGAGTTTTACCATTTAAGTCTAATTGTGAATCTTTAAGAATTTTCTCTTCTTGTGAGCTTAAATCCATTTTAGTTGGTTCACCACCATTAGCATCTGTTAGTATTGAGCCTTTTTTTAGTAAATCGAGTAATGACATAATTTTATTTTGTTATAAATATTAATTCTATTGCATTTTATAATTAGATAGAGACATTGCTGTTCCTACTTTAGTGGCATCTAAATAAACCGTTCCTTCTGTTCTAACTAATGATATTAATTGTTCTAGTAAAGCATTAGTTGTACTCATATCAGTACCTCCTCCTCCTTGTCCTAAATTAGTTCCTGCTACTAAAGTATCTTTATCATTAAGTGCTATTGAACCTTTAGGTGTTGATAATATTCTATCCCCATATCCTGAGGGTGATACCATATCATCAGCTGTTGTTACAGAATTTAAGTATGCTATACCGGCTGCAGCTGCTGCTAATGCAATTACGGTTCCTACACCTAAAGTTGCTGCTGATACTCCTAATAAGGATGCTGCAGCCTGGGCTACTTTTATTCCTAATAATACAGTATCCTTAGCTATATTTTTAACAATACCAACTCCTTGGGCAATAATAGATCCTAATTTTAAATTTTCTATAGCAAGGCTAATTCCTTTAAGTCTAGTACCTATTTGCTCTGTTAAATTACTAAATTTTTTCTGTATGTTTTGTAAACCCAAAATAGTTAGGATTGATTGCCCTAAACCAAGTTGTACTACTTTTTCAGCTGTTTGCTTTGCTTCTATTGCGGCCGCATAGCTTCGTAAAGCATTACTAGCAATCATAACAGCCTTTATTGCTACTAATGTTCCTAAAAGAAGTTTTGCCCCAGTACCCATATTTGCCATATAAGCAACACCAGCACCAATAGCTGTTATAATTGGAGAAAGTATTGATGCTATATTAACAAATATTTCTTGTGCTTTTTCTAGTGATTGATTAAATTTTTCTTGAGTACTATTTGCTTGTAATTGAGCAAATAATTTATCATCTCCTAATTTTTTAGCAATTTCCTCTTGACTAAGGCCCTCTTTTAAGAGTTTATTATAAGCTTCTTCAGCTGTAGTAGCATTAGTACCTAATTTTGCTAATACTTCTCTATCTTGTAATGATTTTGCTAGATCTTCTCTAGTCATACCAACAGATTTAGCTAATGCTTCCTGCTGTATTCTATTCATTCTAGTAAATCCAGCAGTATTTCCTACTTGTTTTGCTATTTCTTCGGCTACAGTAGCAAACTCATTATTTAAAGCGGCTGTTCTTGCTTTTTCTAAATTTAATTCTTTACCTGTAAGTAATTCAGCCTCCATTTCTGCACTGATAGATGATTCAAAATCAAGTAAACTTCCGGCAATATCATCTACTTTAGATAATTCTAACCCATACTTTTTTGCAGTTGCAGAAGCCATTATTAATTCTTTAGTTGAATTACCTAAACTTAGTTGAATAGCAGAAGATGTTTTTGATATACCTTCTAAAAGTTTTTTCTCATTAAGTGCTAATTTATTTTGGGCATTAAATTGTACTGCTGTACCTAAAGCATTAGCAGCTATATCTTTTTGTGAATCTCCAGTTAATAATGATAATTTAGCAATTTCATTAGCTGATTCAACTTGGTAACCTGCTTGTTTAGTTAATTCTAATTGACTACTTAACATCTCATTACTAAACCCTTCTGTTACAGAAAAACGATCAGATAATTGACCAAAAGATTCATTAAGATTCTTAGTAGTCATAAAAATGTTTTCGGTAGAACCTGCTAAAGCTGTAAATTCTTTATTTAAGGATTGACTTTGTTTATAACTAATTCCTAAATTTTTAGCCGTATCTCCTGTTAATTTATCTAAACCTGTAAATGCTTTTACAATTAGACCTATAGTAACTTCAAATATTTTTAATGGGGTAACAGAACTAGATATATTTGAATATAATGATTTTGCAAATTGTACGTTTGCATTAAATGGTTTTTTTAATTGAGCTGCTTTTTGAGCCAACATTGAGGTTTCCATTGAAGCATCATTTATTGACGTTGATAGATCCCCAAGCCCTGCTTTCTTTAAAACTGATCCTATTCCTTTTATTAAACCAGAAGTAATTCCAAATTGTTTATTTGTTTTATTATTAACGTCTTCAATATCTTGATATGAAGATAATAATCGATTAGCATCATTAATTTGAGATTCTATTGCTTTAGTACTTTCACCTTGTTTTTTTAATAAATCTCTTGCTATTTCTAAATTATCCTTTTCTGTTTTTGTTTTTGATTGTAAATTCTTTAACGTTTTACTTGTAAATTCTTTTTCTCCAGATCTTATTGCCAATAAATCTCTTGATATGTCTACCATCTTACTTAAAGATGCTCTTTGCCTTTTAATAGCTGTATCTCCTTTTGATAATTCATCAACAGAATCTGCAAAAGCTTGAGATATGTAATTTAATGTTTCGGAAGTTTTATCTAATTCATCATTAACACTCTTTTGTAGTCTTTGCCACTCAGCTAGTGAACCTCCGGTATTAGATATAGCATCTGCTGTTTTTTTATAATAGTCAGCAGCTTCTTTAGAAAGTTTATTACTCGCTGTAAGTGCCTTTATTCTTGCCTCAATATCTTTAGAATTATCTGCCATCTATATATAATAATATTTATTATAAATATTGCTACTTATAACTTGTTTTACCTTTGTATGGCTTTGATGCTTGAGTAAAGTCTGGTTTGTTTACTTTACCATCGGGGGATACTAAAGTTTTATTCCCTTTGTTTCCATTTTGAGAGTTTTCAAATGATTGTTTTTCGTCTTTATAAAATTTTTGAATTTCTGAAAATATATATTTCCTAAGCCAAAGAGGCATATTATAAATAGTATTAAAATCATATCCACCCTTTCCATGAAATATAATTTGATGTATTTGTGAAAATAAACCTTTTCTAAACTCTGGTGCTAAATTAGAGGTCAGGCCAAAAAAAGGTTAGTCCAATAGGGACTGTTACCTCCTCTCCTGTATCTAAAGTGTGTCTTAGATCTATATCTGGTTGAGTATATCTAATTTCATCTCTAAAAGCTCTAGAGTCTCTAGCTAGGAATCTATTATCTACAAATTCTCTAATGGTTTTGTTTTCTGTTTCACCATCAACGGATAATATCATAAATTTTAATCTCGTAGATAGTTCTGGATTCGAATCTTTGCTTATTCTTTGAATACCTTTTACTTCGGCTTCAATCTTTTTTTCATCTCTCCCTGTTAATAATTTATAAGTGATAGGGATGCTTGAGAATGGTAGAGTAAAAGAAAATTCGTTTTTTCCATTAATCATTTTATCTTCATCAAAATCATTATTTTCAAATGAATTTAAATCTACAGTGTATTTTTCTCCATTTCTTTCAAAAGTGTAATCTTTACCATATCCTAAAATACGTGTAGCAATTAACAATGCATTTTTATCTCCTACAATTAAATCTCTATGATCTACATCTTTAGAAACAATTACAGAATCTAATAACTTGTCTAAAACAGTACCTTTTTGAATGTATGATTGGTTAGAAAGAATATCTTCTTCCTTA
>TARA_B110000305_G_scaffold139919_1_pt1 | contig 14269 bp, 10 predicted proteins | sample TARA_B110000305 | Tara Oceans TARA_B110000305 (sample SAMEA4397930) | marine metagenome | biome: Polar Biome; feature: [SRF] surface water layer (ENVO:00010504); material: water (ENVO:00002006), including particulate matter (ENVO:01000060) such as... | depth 5 m | reverse complement strand
TCAAAGAGCAGCACTAAACCATGTTCTAAACGAGAGATAAAAGAATCGAGTTCGACATCATCCCATGAAGTTCCTGGTTCATACCAAATACCTTCATCCCAAAGAATACGCCCTGCGTCGAGGGCTTCTTGTGCAGCTTTAGGGAGTAATGTATGCATCCATTTTTTTAAGTCCAGCAGTGTTTCAATGTGCACTGTTGGACGTTGCATCATGACTCCACAAAATGCATCTTCAAGTACAATTCCAATCACCTGAGATGGCCGAAGTGGACCTGAGATTCCGACTTTCGATCCAAGAAACCACTGACGTTTGCAGCGAAGGAAAGTCGTCAAACCACTTGCTGAGATTCGTGAGCGAGAACGTCCTAACGGGCCGCCGAGTGGAGGGATTCCTACAGGCATTGTATCATAATCTCCTCAATGGTCAAACGAATAGAAATCTCCAACACCTCGTTGTTCTCTGTCTTTTCGACTTTCCAATTTGTTAATTCTTGGACGCTTCGAATCATGATCTCGACGGAAGGTGACATTTACCCCTTCAAGGAAACGATTCATCCCCTCACGTAGTTTGAACGGGCCTTCAGCTTTACCATGGATTCCACCTTCGCCTTCAAAGACGAGAAGTGAATCACTTACGATATCAATGAAGTAAACATCGTGGTCGATGACGAACGCAGATTTCTCATTGGCTTCCATCGTTCTTCGAATTGCTTTAGCAGCCTCCATTCGGGCGTTTGCATCAAGGTGGGCTGATGGCTCATCCAAGAGATAGAGGTCGGCTTCTCTACCAAGGCAAATGGCGATAGCAACTGCTTGACGTTCTCCACCAGAGAGTTTCTTGACTCGCTTAGGGAGGAGTTCATCTACACCTAAAGCACGAATCACGTTGACATTGTATTCCCCTACTCGCCACTTTGGACCAATCTCGCTATCAAGCCACAATTGAACGCTGCAATCCATATCAACATCAATATGCTGAGGTTTGTATGAAATCGTAGCGTTTTCAGTGACCCAACCCTCATCATAGCCGTGTTCGCCTGCTAAGATTTTGATCATTGTTGATTTCCCTGTGCCGTTTGGGCCTACGACACCTACGACTTCGGAACGATGTACTGCACCTTCACCTGTTGTGAGTTGGAACTCACCGAGTTTCTTTGAAAGTCCACCCCAAGATACCACTTCAGCACCAAGTTCAGAGACTCGGTCACTGTGGTTAAGGAACTTGATTGGTTTGTCTCGGATACGAACATTTTGTTCTGGTAAGAATCCATCGAGATAGGTGTTGATAGCTTGACGAGTTGTACGGGCAGGTGTGAATATTCCAAAAGCGCCTTTTTTGCCATAGACGATGTGCACCAAGTCGGCGAGTACATCGAGAACTGCAAGGTCGTGCTCAATAACAATCACTCGCTTTGTCTCTGCGAGTTTTTGGATGATTCTCACAATCCGCATCCGTTCGTGAATATCGAGATACGATGAGGGTTCGTCAAAGAAGTACACATCAACATCACGTAACAAGGTGGCGCAGATGGCCATGCGTTGTAATTCTCCACCCGAAAGTTGCTGTACCGTACGGTCAAGCAGGTGGTCGATTGCAAGTTCTTTCGTCATCTCTTCAAACATGCCCCTTTCGTCAACGCGTGTAAGTAAATCGCGAACTGTTCCTTGTATCTTCTTCGGTAAACGGTCCACATTTTGTGGTTTCAAAGCCACTTTAATGTCACCTTTTTCGACAGAAATGAAAAAGTCTCGTAATTCTCCACGCGGGAGTGATTCGATGATGTCATCCCAGTCCGCATCTTTGTTCAACCAGTCACCAAGGTTTGGTATCATTCGACCTGAAAGTGCATTGATGGCAGTCGATTTCCCCATGCCATTCGGACCCAGGATTCCGACGACACTTTCCTTCGAAGGAGTCGGTAAGCGAAACAGACGGAAACCATTCATTGAGTACCGATGAATCATATCGGTTTCGAGTTCACTCGGTAATTGTTCGATAATCAAAGCATCGTGTGGACATTTGTTAATGCAAATACCGCAACCAATGCATAGGCTCTCCGAAATGTGAGGTTTGCCAGTTTTATCATCCATGATGATGCATTCTTGCCCGTTTCGAACCGGTGGGCAGAATGCTTGGCATTCATCGTTGCATTTCTTTGGTTGACAATGATCTTCCTTTAGAACTGCGACTCTCATTCATTCACCTCCTGTTTGCTTCAACGATTGCTTTTTGTTCAGACTTATGGAACTCGCGCCCAAATAGTCTCAACAAATAGAGATTTGTCCGACATTGGGCTCAGCCCAATGGACTTCAAATGAGACCCTTGAGGTGCTCGTGACCTTGAATCAAGCGCACAGTACATGGAGTTGGGAACTTCATAGTTGCCTTACGAAGTGCATCTCGTGCAGTGAGATAATGCTCAGGATTGACTTGCAAAGAAATGACACGTTGTCCACGCTTAACACGAGCGGCTGTTCCGACGTTCTTTCCAAAAGCACAACGCATTCCTTGAGAAACACGGTCAGCACCTGCACCAGTTGCTTGCTTGTTTTCACGAAGAATGTGGTGTGGGAAGGTGTGAACACGAAGAGCATAGCCTTGAGTTCCAGCAATCTTTCGGATCGTTGAGTTTGAAATAACACGAGCTGCTTCAAGAGCAGTATGACGAATTTGACAGTTGTTGTCAGCACGGAGTTCTATGATGACTTTGAACTGTCCCGTTTCAGCAGCAACACGGTTTCCAGCGTGGAATGACGTGATTCTGTTGTTCGGAACACCGCCGATGTACTTACGTCGAGTGTAGGCAGGGCCCTTAAGGCGGCGATACATAGATGCTGGTTTACGTGCCATGATACTCTCTCCAAGCACTCCTGCGACTAATATTCCCTTTATCATCTCTCCGCTTCAAGCCTTGGCGAGAGAAACAGGTATCGGATAAATGAATCTCGGCTCTTTGTTCAATAAAAGGTTTCATGTGCTCGTTTCACATCCTGCAAGCATGGCGAAGGGTTGGCGTAGTTTTCTTGAAGAGGAATCGGAACACCAATGGGTCGCTATTACTGGTTTTTTCGTATTTATTATTCTTGGTGCACTCGTCATTCAAGGCACTTCCACCCTCCCAGGGGTCAGCTATTCGAGCAATGGACTCGATGCAATCGATGGTCGGGTTTTGGATATCGTGTATGGAGATTCAGATACCTACACCGCTTTGATCTTAGGTGACGAAGGCGGAATGATATTCCATTATGATGATGCCGGCATCATCAATGATATAGGGACAGATTACGAAGATGTGCTTGGAATGACATTCATGACCGAACTCCATGATGGCAGTATTGTTGTCTCGCCTTCAAACAATACGCTTGAAGTCATTCACGTCAATAATGAGAACTCACAGCGTACCATCATACCTCTTGTGAGCAACCAAGAAACATTTGATGTGCTCGATGTTGCCGAACAACGAAATGGTGATTCGTATCGCTGGTTAATGGTTACAGATGAAAACGATTCAACCAGCCTTCGTGGCTTTGGCACCATTAACTCACCCCTCGAATCAACCCAAGAGGCTTTTGGAAGCGCATCCTTGACCGCAGCAATGGTTAATTCGGGCAACATCGCTTGGAACATGGTTGAATCTCTTGATGATGGAACATGGATTGCCATTGGCTCGATGACCAATGCATTTGGTATCGATGAAGACAGCCCAGCATCGCCAACGAGGCATCCTGTTATTGGCTTCATTTCCTGGACAGAAGGACCTACTTCACCAATGCTTACCTCGATCGAGGAATTGGATAAAGGAGAAATCCATTCACTGATTCGCCTTGACAATGGTTCTTTACTTGCTGCTGGGACCGATTCTGCAGTTCATATTGCCAAGGACAGAGCAACAACCACCATAGACTTCTCCAGTGTTTCAGCAGCGCTTGATGACGATGGAGTTGTTTGGATGATTGGAAATCAAGGAAGTACCTCAGTTGTCCGTATGGTCGATGGTGTGGCTGAGAAAATGCCTTTAGCACAACCCTTGCCTTTAGATGTTGAAACTTCTGATGTATCGAATGGCGTCCTGTATGCACATGGAACCAGTGCTAACGGAGAGCCTGCAACATACTCCATTGACACCCTTGCAAGTGGTTCTATAGAGAGTGGCCGAGGATTCTTGAACTTCATGTTTGTTACTGCATCAAGTATCGTGATGGGCGTAATGATCTGGACTGCATTTAAGAGAATGCGGCAGAATCAATAAATTTCAATAAACCCTTGAAAACAGCGGTTCTTTCCAACCTGCGCGATAACCTTCATGTGCTCTCTGCAACGACAGTAAACTCCAGCGAGAGCAAGGAGTGTAGTGTGTATGACAAAAAGGGGTATGATGGACCAATTTATGGACATCAAAAAGGAACACCCCGATACGATTCTTTTCTTCCGGATGGGAGATTTCTATGAGTTGTTTCATGAAGATGCCGTCATTGGTTCTGAAGTCCTCGGTTTGGCACTCACTTCACGAGATAAAAAAGCAGATAAACCAATTCAAATGGCTGGATTCCCGTGGCATGGGCTTGAAGATAATATTCGTGGCATGCTAAAAGCAGGACACAAGGTCACAGTTGCGGAGCAAGAACAAGAACTGAGAGAAGGGGCGAAACTGCTTGAACGTATCGTCACTCGAGTCTACACGCCAGGAAGCCTGTATGAAGAATCGTTACTCGGAACCGATGAACGGTCTCTGCTTGTTTCTGTAACTCTTGGAAAGTCTGCCCTCGGCATCGGAATTGTTGATGCTTCAACTGGACAGGCATGGGCATCAAACTTGAACGGAGATGATCGGTTTGCTCGAGCATTAGATGAGATTATGCGTTGGCGTCCAACTGAAATCGTAGTATCCCCACAAGATGCTGAAGATACTGAATTGTGTGCTCTTTTCTCCCACCTCGATAACGTTCTGGTTAGCCAGCACAGGGCGAGTGAAAACAAACGAAGAAAAAGACTTGAGAAAGTACTCAAAGTCGCAGACCTCGGACATTTGGATTTAGATGACTCTCCTCTTGCTTTAGCTGCTGCTGGTTTAGCTGCTGACTATCTCGCAACCATGCACATTGCTGACGAAGTTCCCCTTCGGGATATCGAAGTCATCGATGAAGCCGGGCACCTTGTGCTTGACCAAACCACTTTGAAGAACTTAGAACTCACTTCGACACTTGCAGGCGAATTTGAAGGCAGTCTTCTTTCTACAATGAATGCATGCCGAAGTTCGATGGGAAGAAGACTTCTCAAAACTTGGATTCTAAGACCCCTTTGCAACCTTGAAGCAATCAGTGCTCGTCATGAAGCAGTAGGTTCACTCTCTCGTTCAGCTCGTCGTCTTGATGCATTACGAGAAGCACTCCGTGGACTGCGAGACATGGAGCGATTAGCCACACAACTCGCTTACAATCGTTCAAATGGTCGAGATTTAATTGCCGTATGTGATGCTCTCGAACGAATGCCAGCTATCATCAATATTTGCAACGAGACGGGAAACCCGTTGTTGGAACATCTTTCTCATGAATTGGATGCATTGAATGAACTGGCAGAAGATATTCGACGTACCTTAGTCGATGAACCACCCCTCAGCATCCGTGATGGAAATCTCATCCGCTCTGGACTTCATTCAGCGATTGACGAACTACACGAAACTTCAGCATCTGGACATTCATGGTTCAGTGATTTAGAATCCAAATTACGCACTGAATTAGAAATACCATCTTTGAAAGTGCGAATGAACCGACAAATTGGATGGTTTATTGAAGTCACAAAATTAAATGAAGCCAGAGTTCCTGAAGAGTGGCGAAGAAAACAACAAATGACAAATGGTTCACGGTACGTCACTGAAGAATTAGCACAAAGGGATGACCTTCTGCTCACCGCAGATACAAAAGTGAAGGAATTGGAATATCGAGAATTCACTTCTCTCCGTGAACGGTGTCGGATACACGCACAAGAACTGGCAACTCTTGCTGGTCGAGTGGCTGCAATCGACGTGCTGCAATGTTTTGCTTCAATCGCACGTTCTCGTTCATGGACTCGACCAGAATTAACCGAAGGGCACCACCTCAAGGCGGAAGGTGCACGGCATCCAGCCCTCGAAATGCAATCTGGGTTTGTTCCCAATGATATCCAATTGCAAAAGAAACGAAACTTCTTGTTGATCACAGGTCCCAATATGGGTGGTAAATCGACCTATCTTCGAACGACAGCACTCTTGACCATTCTCGCGCAAAGCGGTAGTTTTGTCCCTGCCAAGAAAGCAAGAGTTGGGCTCGTAGACCGGATATTTACTCGAGTCGGTGCAAGTGATGACCTTCGCCGTGGCCGTTCAACATTTATGATGGAAATGATTGAAGTCGCTCATATACTTCGAAGGGCAACTTCGCAATCCCTCGTTTTACTCGATGAAATCGGACGTGGAACTTCAACATTTGATGGTTTGTCCATCGCATGGTCGGTAACTGAAGACATCTGTAAGAGAATCGGAGCACGGACATTATTTGCAACACATTATCATCAATTGATTGGATTAGAAGGCGAAGTCGAAGGGTTGGTCAATGTCCATGTCCAAGTTGCACAGGCTGAAGGTGAACTCCGATTCCTTCACACGGTCGCAGATGGTCCATGTGATGATTCATATGGTGTCCAAGTTGCTGCTTTAGCAGGCTTGCCTCGTCCAGTTGTCGAACGAGCGAGTGATTTACTCGCTTTCCTTGAACATCAAGCACATGGGGCCAAGGCAGGAGAATCTGGAACACCTTCGGCTCGTGCAGAAGGACAATCCAGTTTGATGGGATATTTTGCTGCTGCTGCAATGACACAAAAGAATGGAACGCCACAATCAGTCCCAAGCATCAGTTCCGAAGAGAAAGAAACCCTCAACTATCTTTCAAATATTGACGTAGATGAACTCACTCCACGCCAAGCGCATGATGCAATCTATAGACTAAAGAAACTTCTCGGAGGTGCTTCAGATGTCTGAACCAAACCGAATCCAGCAACTCGATGAAAGAACCATTGGGCATATCGCGGCTGGGGAAGTGGTTGAACGACCTGCACAAGTGGTCAAAGAATTGCTCGAAAACAGTCTCGATGCTGGAGCAACACGTCTTGTAATAACTGTTGAACGTGGTGGTTTCGATCTGATTCGGATTGAAGATGACGGGAGTGGAATCGATGAACAAGACCTCCGTTTGGCATTAGACAGACACGCAACTTCAAAGTTAAAAAAAGCGGAAGATTTGAATTCGATTCATACGCTCGGATTCCGAGGTGAAGCATTAGCAAGTATCGGCATGGTATCGCATCTTTCCATTTCCAGTCGCCCTTCAGGAAAAGAAGGGAAATCGATCGCAATGAAAAATGGAGAAAAAGGACTCGTAGAACCCTTTGGCATGCAACTCGGCACCCGTGTTGATGTTGAGCACTTGTTTCGAAATACCCCCGCTCGCCTCGCATTCCAACGACGCCCTGCTACTGAAAACGCTCGTGTGGTTGATGTGGTCGTCGCTCATGCCATGGCCCATCAGTTGACTGGATTCCGATTAGTCATCGATGAACGAGTCATGCTCGACATCCCTCCTGCTGAATCCATGATGGACCGACTGTTTGACTTACTCGGTGGCCAAGTTGAATCAATGCTTGAAATTACACCGCCTGAAAACGATGCGGAAGCACCTGGTCAAGAACAATGGAGTGGATGGATCAGTACCCCAGACATCACCCGTGGAAAAGGTGACGACATACATATTCTCATCAATGAACGACCGGTTGCTGCAGGACCGTTCCTTCAAGCCATACGTAGAGGCTACCGCACCCGTTTGATGCAAGGAAGGCATCCAATTGCTGTTCTTTCGCTTACTTTGCCACCAGAAGAAGTCGATGTCAATGTCCACCCAACCAAACGCGAAGTTCGTCTTCGCCATTCATGGCGTGTTTTAGAGCGGCTTGAACGGGCCATTGCTCATACCCTCGAATCGGTCCCGACCCAACCTGATGCTGCAGGAGGCATTCCCGGTCTACAAGGACTTGGGGTACAGAAAGTTACGCCAATTCAAGAACATCTTTCGACTGTGAAAGCGCCGACTGTCGACCCATTGGATGCTGCTGCAGGAACCCCAACCCTCGTGCTCCCCAGGGATACAAAAACTGAGACCCCTCCCGCATGGGCGATTGCAGCTGGTGCACAATTGAACCTCCATGGAAAAGAGGCGTCTGAACCGGAGCCCAGTGAAAAGATGCGGCCACAATCTACGGCACCTGAAGCTCAAGAAACATTACCTGGGATGGATGCCAAGCCAACTGCACCGGCATTATCACCTGCAGAACGAACTCTTCACCGCCATGCTGGTTGCGGGCATAGAACTTCTCCGAATGAGGAGAAACCGCTTGAGGGTATCATCAATGAGTTGCCAGAGATGGAACCTCTCGCCCAATTCGCAGACTCGTACATCTTAGTACAAGCCGAGGGAGAATTACTGTTAATTGACCAACATGCATTGCATGAACGTATTCGATACGAACGTTTGCGAAACGATGAATCATTATGGGAGAGTCAAGCGAAACTCGAACCTCTTCAATTAGACCTAGATGCCCGGCAATCAGCACGAATGTCTGCAGCGGTCGAAACATTGAGTGAAGTTGGATTTTCATTGCGTGAAGAGAAGAGTGGATGGGTTATTGACGCTGCACCTCATCTACTTGAAGGTGAAGAACTGGTCCCATTCCTACTCGACCTACTGCAAGATACTGCTGAAGACGGCGCACCACTTGAAACGGTGGACAGACGTAAAGATCACCTTGCCTTCCTCAATGCCTGTCGAGGTGCAGTGAAAGCAAATGAAAAATTGACCTTACCAGAAATGCGCAGATTAGTCGATGACATGCGCCGAATCACAAATCCATGGGCTTGCGTGCATGGACGCCCAACTGCATTGCGACTTCCACTGAATTCTCTCGACCACCATTTCGGCCGCCATGGTTAATCTTCAAGCGATGGTGTAGTCGTCGCTTCAATTCCGACACCAGCATCTTGTAAACGCTGTACAAAGGATTCATCTGCAACATGGTGAAGGGTTTGCCCAATCACTTCGCCACCTGTTTTGGAGGCGAGAAGGACTGCTGTCATGAATAAACGATGGTCATCAAACGTCGGCACTGGTTGTTGAGGTTTGATTGGTTTTTGGTTGCCTTCTACTTCAATTCCATCAGCCAATAATGTCGCTTGAATTCCAAAATAGCTGAGGACCTCAACTGTCCTCGATAAGCGGTTACTCTCTTTGTGAACAGCATGGGCTGCACCAATTATTCTCCCTCCAGCGCCGAGTGAAAGGAGCGCTGCAAGAGGAGGTAAGATATCGTTTGAATCAGTAACATCAAGCGTAACCGAAACCTTTGAACCTACATTGGACAAAATACCTCCATGCCACTTTATGCCGCACTCTATAGCAGAATCGAAGAGGATTTCATGGCCAATTGCTTGTTCAACTCCGGGCCATCCATGCAATTCGATTTCGGCATCAAGACAATGAGTGGCCAAGAAAGCAAACGAAGTCATCGAAGCATCTCCTGGAACAGTATAGGCGCCCTCGAGTGAAGGAACCCAAGGTGAAAGAAGACATTGCTCGCCGTTTAGTTCGACTTTACCGCCGGTGAGTTGAATCATTTCCGCCGTTAATTTCGAATGACGATTCGAGACGCCTTTTCCATGTAGATTGAGTTCGACCTTGATAGGGAGTGATGCGGATGCCAACATCCATGATGAAAGTGGTTGACTCGAACGGCTGATATCAAGGTCAATTCCCTGTTTGAGTTGTTCTTCTTTCCAAGGGCCACTGAGGATCACTGGTAACCGTTCTTTTCCTTGACCAATCGAAACTTCAACACCAGCCTGTTTTAGCGAATCCCATAGAGCTTCTGAATCTCTTTGGCGCAATGAAAGATCTCCATCTAACATGGTCGGTCCTTCCATACGGGCAGCAATACCTGCCAAGAATCGAAGAGCGGTCCCTGAATTCGCAGCATTAAGAACACTGGCTGGACGTTTGAAACCGAGTGGACCTACGCCGGTAAGAACCCACCGTACTGAATCTGGATGCGGACCAAGGTCCATTGGATTTGTTTGGTGGAGCAGTTCGCCTGACCGGTTATAATCCGCAAAATGAACTCCCATTTGCGCCAGACTGCAACGCATGGCACGGACATCGTCACCTGCAGAAGCAACGTTCTCTAAGGTGATTTGCTGTTCTGTTTGAGAAAACAAAGCAAGTGCACGAATTAAGTGACTCTTTGAAGGAGGGAGTTGCCATTGAATCCGGATTGATTCTGACCTCGGCGTGATTCGAAGAATTCGAAGGTCGTTACGGCGGTGGTCTTTGCCAGATGAGGTCCAGCGCTTCACCCAGCCTCTCGCCATGACTGTCCCAGACTCCGAGCACCCATCAACCCTTGCAACACAGAATAAAAAGCCGAAGCCGCATAGCCTGCACGATGCTGTTACAGGATTCACTCGGGCGCCCATTGAGGGACCTTCGAATCTCTATAACTGACCGATGTAATTTTCGTTGCACATATTGTATGCCAAGAGAGAACTTTGGGCCAGAACATGTCTTTTTGGCAAAGGAAGAAATCTTGAGTTATGAAGAAATGGCAAGCGTTGTAGCGTCGTTACTGCCTTTGGGACTTGCAAAAGTTCGAATCACAGGCGGTGAGCCACTGCTACGAAGAGATTTGCCAGTGTTTATCGCCATGCTACGAGACCTTGATTCTGAACTTGACATCGCACTCACCACCAATGCCGTGCTTCTCGAGCGGCATGCAGAAGCACTGTTCAAGAGTGGACTTAACCGGATTACTGTCAGTCTTGATGCGGTTGACACCGATTTGTTTCAAGCCATAACCGACAGTACAAATACGCCTGAAGAAATTTTCCGAGGTATTGAAACTGCACAACATGTTGGACTCCCTGTCAAAATCAATTGTGTCATTAAGAAAGGTGTGAACGATTCTCAAATCGTCCCATTAACGCAAGCCTGTATGGAGCGCAACATAACCCTTCGATTTATTGAATTCATGGATGTTGGAACGACCAATAATTGGAACTTGGATTCTGTAATGAGTGGAGATGAAATGAGAACAGTCTTGCATGACCATTTCGGACCACTTGAACCAAGAGAGTCACTCCATCCATCTGATGTAGCCCGGTTATGGCGTTTAGTGGATGGGTCAACGGTTGGTTTTATCGAATCAGTAACCAAACCATTCTGTGGAGATTGTTCTCGTGCTCGGCTTTCCGCACATGGCTCGATCTACACATGCTTATTTTCGGAAAAAGGTTTTGACTTACGAGGAATCCTTCGTTTTGGTGCAGACAAGCAAGATATTGGTGGGATTATTCGAGATATTTGGACGAACCGAGATGACCGTTATTCAGAATTAAGAACTCAACTGAAAGACAAAAGACAGCCCGTAGAAATGTCCTTCATCGGTGGCTAACTAAGATTCGATTGGTGGTAAGATTACATCAACCATAACTGAGTTGGTTGATAAATCTACAAGTTTGAATCGCCAAGTACCCGAATCAGAACCTACTGTTGTTGAATCAATGACAAAATAATCACCTTGACTTACTGAATATCCTGCATCACGATCATGGAACGATACATTCGCTCCAATAAGCCCGTAGACGCCTGGATCACTTACTTTACCACGTATTGGATTACCGTCTTCAAAGTTTTCGGGAGACAGGTCGTATTGAATCTTGGCTGGATCAATTGTTTGGTCGAGAGTTGTCATACGAATCACGTGGAAACCATTTGAGAGTCCACGAACACTGACGGTCGCCTGTGCTGCTGGTTTCTCGGTTGTTGTGAGTGCACCTTGCATCAACACAAACACCATACTGGAAAGCATAACGGTAATCGCAAGCAGCAATACGGTAGCGATAACGGGGCTGACTGCCTCATTGTCAGATGACCTCCGCACATTGCGCATGAAACCACTGAAGTATCGATAGGACTTGAAACAACCGTTTCAAATAAAGGTGAGAACGCCTGTTTTATGATGGGTCAGAAAAGCCACATCGGCTTATCGCATTCCATGGCCCGTTTGATTCCACCAATTGGACCGAGGATTCTCAATAAAGATTCAGTAACAAAATCTCCTTTGAAGAACGCATAACCCATATTCTTGGAACGAAGAGAATTCTTCAAGGCCCTCCCCATTGAGGAGCGTACTCGAGTCTCATACATGCTCAAGGAGGTTCCATCTCGAAGATGGTCAAGAATTGTTTCAGCTGCAAAGCATCCAGAGATAATGGCTTGAGAAATACCCCCACCGTTACTTGGCATAACCAAGCCAGCCGCATCACCAATGGCCAAAGTAGTGCCATCAACCATCGTTTTAACGGGGCCGCCCATTGGAATCCAACCGCCACCCCAAGAAAGAATTTCAAAACCTAAAGAAGCACAGAACTCAGTCAAATGGTCTTTCAAATTACCTTCCAAATAGCCTGCACGTACCCCGAGACCAACATTGGCCGTATCGGGACCCTTGGGGATAATCCAAGCATAGCCAGAAGGCGCTACAGAACCCAAGAACACATCAAATGTTTCGGGTACTTTCCCTTGCACTTGAGCATAAACCGTTGGGACTTGGTCTTGAGGTCTATAGCGTTCATCTGTGCCGTGGCGCAAACGAGCAACATGTGCCAAGGAACCACTTGCATCGATCAAGAAATCAAATGAATATCGGCCATGACTGGTAATCAAAAGGTCGCGGTCGAGTTTCGTTTGATGTTGAATCCGAGTCATTGCCTCGCCAGTATGAATTTCGGCACCTGCGTGAATCGCCTTATCACAAAGGAATCCATCAAAGTGTAAACGATGACCTGCGAAAGCATCTAAATCAAAATGGTATGCTTTTCCAGAAGGTAGGAAAACTCGCATGTTATCGAGGTCATGGAGTTTTAATCGGTCAGGGAATTCAAAATAATCTTTCAACCATTGATGGTCATCAAGGTCGGAAAAGGTACCAATAACTTCACCCCAATTCGGTATACATTCACCACACTGAGCCGGATTACCAACAATCTCGCGCCGTTCTATGATCAATACATCGATGCCGTCTTCAGCAAGTCGTTGAGCACATGCAGAACCTGCAGGACCAGCGCCAATGACAATCACTTGACGATGTTCGACTTCTTTGCGAGCCATCAAATCCCTCACACATGTCGTCGCATGACATAATCAGTGACATGGAGCATCAATGCTTTCGCATCACTTTCTGGAAAGATGTCAAGTTCAGCAATTGCTCGTTCCAAATGTGTACGAACTAAGATTTCAGCATAATGTAAACTGTCAGAAAGGTTGAGCAGCATCATCAATTCATCGAACGAGTCATCGGTAAAGTTTTCAATAATATGTGCTAAACGTTGTCGCTCTTTACCATGAGAGAGCGTCAATGCATGAATTAATGGAAGCGTCATTTTCCCTTCTATGACGTCCGCTCCTCTTGGTTTACCCATTCGTTCATCGCCTCGCAGGTCAAGTAAATCATCGACCAGTTGGAAAGCAATTCCAAGTTCCATTCCAAAACGTTTCAGAGAAGATGCTTGTTGTTCAGAAAGCCCTGCGACTAAGCCTGCTGCATGACATCCGGCTGCAAATGGTCCGGCGGTTTTTCCTCGGACAATATTGAGGTAATCCTCTGGAGAAGTCGTAAGGTCGAGCACATGGTCGAGTTGTTCGAATTCGGCAACGGCGAGTTCTGCACAATATTGAGCCAGGATACGGACAATAACCTCGTCGTATCGTCCACCGAGAGCGAAACCTTGTGAGAACAACCAATCCCCTGCTATAACCGCCTTGGGAAGTCCAACACGAGAATGGATTGTTTCGATTCCTCGACGATGTGATGCTTCATCATTGATGTCATCATGAACAAGGGTTGCTGTATGAATCATTTCCGATGCGAGAGCGAGCGGCATAATTTCCTCAATGTCTGTTCCTCCGGCAATTTCATGCGCCAGTAAAATCAACAAAGGACGAAGGCGTTTACCGCCTGCAAGGAGTACTGAGCCACAGAGTTCTGCAACTTGTCCTGAACCGTTTTTGATTTCGTTTTCAATTAATGATTCAAGCTCAGCATCAACTAAAAGCCTCATCGATTCGAGGCGGTCACTGGCTTCTAACTCAACACTCGCCACGAACCTCCTACAGGGGTGTCCTTCTTAACCCGTAGT
>TARA_B110000305_G_scaffold147154_1_pt1 | contig 14316 bp, 11 predicted proteins | sample TARA_B110000305 | Tara Oceans TARA_B110000305 (sample SAMEA4397930) | marine metagenome | biome: Polar Biome; feature: [SRF] surface water layer (ENVO:00010504); material: water (ENVO:00002006), including particulate matter (ENVO:01000060) such as... | depth 5 m | reverse complement strand
TCTCAATCTCAAGTTAAATTTTTTGGACTTAAAACTGGAGATACTATTAAAGGAGTCGTAAGGCCACCTAAATATGGAGAAAGGTACTTCCCACTTGTAGAAGTGGATAAAATTAATGGGAGAGATCCTGAGTATATAAGAGACAGAGTTCCTTTTGAATCTCTTACGCCTCTATTCCCATCTGAAAAATTTAATTTAACTGGTCATAGTCAAGAATCTATTTCTACAAGAGTTATGGATTTATTTTCTCCAATTGGAAAAGGGCAAAGGGGTATGATAGTTGCTCAACCAAAAACTGGAAAAACTGTATTACTTAAAGATGTAGCAAATGCTATTGCCGCCAATCATCCTGAAACTTATTTAATGGTCTTATTAATTGATGAAAGACCTGAAGAAGTAACTGATATGCAAAGAAGTGTAAAAGCAGAGGTAATCGCATCTACATTTGATGAACCAGCAGACAGACACGTTAAAGTAGCAAACATAGTTTTACAAAAAGCAAAAAGATTAGTAGAATGTGGTCATGATGTGTGTATACTTTTAGATTCTATAACTAGACTTGCCAGAGCTTACAATACCGTAATGCCTGCTTCTGGAAAAGTATTAACTGGTGGTGTTGATGCCAATGCACTTCACAAGCCAAAAAGATTTTTTGGAGCAGCTAGAAAAATTGAAAATGGAGGATCTCTAACAATTTTAGCAACTGCACTTACAGAAACTGGTTCTAAAATGGATGAAGTTATATTTGAAGAGTTTAAAGGTACTGGTAACATGGAACTACAACTTGACAGAAAAATATCTAACAGACGAATTTTCCCATCTATAGATATCCTAACTTCAGGAACAAGAAGAGAAGATTTGTTAATGGATAAAGAAACCTTGCAAAGAGTTTGGATACTTAGAAAACATTTGGCAGATATGAATCCTGTAGAAGCAATGGAATTTGTTAAAGACAGACTTAGATCTTCGAAATCTAATGAAGAGTTCTTAGTATCTATGAATGGATAATGTTTAAATACATTAAAACTTCTTTAATTGCTATTGCAATTTCGCTAGTATTTGAACTATTAGTTTATCTATCGAAAATGGAGGTTGACTTTAGATTAAGCTTAGTTAGCTTTATTTTTCATTCGCTAAATCTAATTATAGCCATAGTATTAGCGGTAAATTATCAAAATCCAACTATTTCTAGATTAGATAATTTAAAAAAAGGTATTTTAATTAGTATTGTTTTCTCACTTTCAATTAGTTTTTATTTCTTCAGTTACCACAAATGGATCAATCCTGAATTTTTAGAAAACAAAAAACAGTCTTTGATTGAACTTTCTGAAAATCCTGAAACTTTACGTCAAGCTAAAGAGAATATCAATTCCAATCCAGATTTTTACAATGGAAAATCAGCAGAAGATCTTGTAGAAATGCAACAAGAGAATATCAATGATTTATTAAAACCAGGAAAAGTTTTTCCAATTAGTTTGTTCTCTTTTTTATTTTTAGGAATGTTATCTACCTTAATTATAAGCCTTTTAACACATTTTTTTCAAAAGAAAAATTAAAAGATATTTTTAGCAATATTATCAAAGTCTAATCCGTCAAAATTCCCACTACTCATCATTAAAAGATTAGAATTATCCCAGTTTTGAGAAAATAATTGATCTTGTAAATCTTTGGAGGAAGTAAAAACTTTCAGATTTGAAGTTCCAAAAGCGTTATAGACATCTTTCTCATCAATATTTTCAAGTTTTTTATGCTTAATTGTTTCAATGTTATAATAAACATAAGCTACATCAGCTGCAACCATACTTTTAAAATACAGTTTTAAAAACTCTGAATTCAAACTACTAAAAGTGTGTAACTCCATACAAGCTATTAGTGTTCTATTTGGGAACTGATGTTTTAATGCGTTGGTAGTTGCTTTTAACTTGGATGGCGAATGTGCAAAATCCTTATAAAATGCAGAATAATTATTGGCCATTACTAATTCCATTCTTTTAGATGCACCTTTAAAATCTGCTATAGAATTATAAAAGTCTGTTTTATCAACGCCAATCTTCTCACATACTAACTGCGCAGCTTTTAAATTTTGTAAATTATGAATTCCAAAAATTTCTATTGGATATCTAATATTGTCTTTATCAATAAGAATTGTGTTGGATTTTTCAATTAGATGATTATGAGTGTTATAGGGTATTAATTGACATGAATATGAATTTGAATTAACCATATTATTGAGGTTTTTGTCTTCTTTACAAAAAATCAAGGTTCCTTCTTTGTCAATACTTTCGGCAAAAATATGAAACTGTTTAATGTAGTTTTCAAAAGTTGGAAAAACATTTATATGGTCCCATGCAATTCCACTTATTACAGCAATATTTGGTCTATAAAGATGGAATTTTGGACGTCTATCAATTGGGGAAGAAAGATATTCATCTCCTTCTATAATTGCTATTTTAGAAGTATCTGATAGTTTCACCATACAGTCAAAACCCTCAAGTTGAGCACCAACCATATAGTTGTGGTCAATATTATTTTTATTCAAAACATGAAGAATCATACTAGTAATAGAGGTCTTTCCATGACTACCTCCAATTACTACCCTTAGCTGATTTTTAGTTTGCTCATAAATAAATTCAGGATAAGAAAAAACTGGGATTTGTAATTCTTTTGCCTTTAATAATTCAGGATTGTCAATTCTAGCATGCATGCCAAGAATTATGGTATCAACTTGTTCGTTTATTAATTCTGGATTCCACCCGATTTTATCTGGCAACAAACCATGTTTTTTTAATCTTTCTTTGGAAGGGCTAAAAATCTCATCGTCAGAACCACTTACCTGTTCTCCCTTTAAATAAAGTGCTATTGCTAGATTATGCATAGCACTACCTCCAATAGCTATAAAATGAAAATGCATTAAATAATTTTATTAAAAATGGAATAAATTAATTTATAAAATTGGAAAAATTGAAGAATTTATAAACACTCGACCATGAAAATTGAATTATATTTATAATAAAAAAATTGGAAGCTCCTCTTATACCGCTTGCTGAAAGAATAAGACCCAAAGATTTTAAGAATTTTATTGGTCAATCTCATTTAATTGGGCCAAACGGGCCAATTAGAAAAGCTGTAAATAATGGTGCAATTCCATCCATGATTTTGTGGGGACCACCAGGAGTTGGAAAGACAACATTAGCAGAAATTATTGCAAATGAATTAGACCGACCGTTTCACTCGCTTTCCGCTATAAGTTCAGGGGTAAAAGACATTAGAAATATTATCAATAATGTGAAAAATCAGGGGATTTTTGGCAAAGGAAATGCTTTGCTATTTATTGACGAAATCCATAGATTCAGCAAATCTCAACAAGATGCACTACTTTCAGCAGTAGAAAAAGGACAAATAACTTTAATAGGAGCCACTACTGAAAATCCATCCTTTGAAGTTATCCCAGCTCTTAGATCAAGATCACAGGTTTTTGTACTAAAGAATCATAGTAAAGAAGATTTATTAAAGTTTTTAGCATTGGCATTATTGGATTCAGCAATTAAAAACAAAAAACCAATTCTTAAAGAAACTGAAGCTTTATTAAGAGTTTCTGGTGGAGATGCAAGAAAATTATTAAACGCATTTGAATTAGTTGTCTTAAATCTTGATGAAAATATATTTGAGATAACTAATGTGCTGGTACAAGAATCTATTCAACAAAATATAGCACAGTATGATAAAAAAGGAGAAATGCACTACGACATTATATCTGCTTTTATAAAATCAATTCGTGGAAGTGACCCAAATGCTGCCGTTTATTGGTTAGCTAGAATGGTAGAAGGCAATGAAGACCCCAAATTTATAGCAAGAAGATTGATTATTTCGGCTGCTGAAGACATAGGTTTGGCAAATCCAACAGCTTTAGTAATGGCAAATAATTGTTTTGATGCGATTCAAAAAATTGGATGGCCAGAGGGAAGAATTGTTCTATCTCAATGTGCTATTTATTTGGCTCTTTCTCCCAAAAGTAATTCAGCATATTTAGCTATTAATAAAGCCCAATCAATTATAAGAGAAAAAGGAGATTCTAGTATTCCTCTACATCTTAGAAACGCACCAACAAAACTTATGGAGGAGCTTGATTATGGAAAAGATTATTCATATAGTCATGACAATGTAGACAAACTCCACATGCAAGACTTTCTTCCCGATGAAATAAGTGGAACACCTATATATAATCCAAGGAATAACAAAAAAGAAATTGAATATAGTAAGCTCATAAAAAAAATATGGAAAGGGAAATACTAATGAGTAAATTACAGATCCAATAAATTGAATTAACTAATTTTAGTTCGTGAAAAAAATATATTTCATTTTTATAATTGCAATAACTATCATAAGTTGTAAGAAAACCAGAAATTCAGTTTCATGGAATACATTTTTTCATCTACCAATATCTTCTGACACTTTAAACTTAAATAGTTTTATAAACCAAGAAAAACTGTATTTAAGTGATGATGGCACTTATCTTTCGTTCAAAGACACAATCCAGTTGTATCAGCTAGGGCAAGATGTTATTAACCAAAGTATTCAAATAGATTTTGTAGACAGCATAAAAATTCCAAGTATACTATCCGGGATTCCATTTTCACCTGGATTCCAAATACCCTTTCAGTTTATAGAAAGTCATTTTTTTGATTTCAATACTATTAAGCTAAAAGAAATACAATTTGATACTTTAATTTTTGATTATACAGTTGAAAGCAATATAGGTGAAAAAATAGATATTAATTTATCAATTCTAGACGCATTAAATCCAAATGGCAATAACTTTAATGCAATAGTAACTACTGCTGCTAACCAAGGATTATCTACGGGGAAGTTAAACTTAAACGGGTTTAAATTTGATTTAACCAAAAATGGAAGTTCTTTTAACCACTTGTCTACTATGTTTACAATTGGAGTTTCAACAGAAAACATTCAAGATTTAGTATTTCAAAGCAACAATTATGTAGTAGTTAAATTTGAAATCTCTTCAATTAAAATAGCTTCTGCAGTAGGCTATTTGGGCAGTGAAACTATTGTAGACACCACCAAAATTAAATTGCCCTTTATGAAAAAACTTAGTTCTAGAAACTTTGAAATAAAAGATCCTAAATTAGAATTAATAATTAAGAACGGCATAGGAATAGATGCTCAATTAAAATTAAATAAAATTGAGTTTATAAAAGAGAGTAATATTCAAATTTTAGACCAAATGGTAATAAATCAAAATTTAAATATAAATAGAGCTTTAGATTTAGGTCACGATTTTCAATATAGTACAATGAATATAGATTTTAACAATAGCAACTCCAATATTCACCAATTAATATCCATGATGCCAGAAGAAATAAATATCGACTACCAATTACTTACAAACCCATTGGGAAATCTATCTGGATACAACGATTTCATATACAACGAGCACCCACTTTCTTTAGATCTTTCAGTAGAGATTCCTTTAAAACAAAATCTAGATTCTATTTTATTCTTGGACACTTTGAGTTTTGAATTGCCAAAAAATATCCAGGTTAACAATGCAATAATAAAATTGGATTTCACCAACGAATTTCCTTGGGAATGTTGTGCAAATTTAAAACTCGTTTCAGGTGAGTTATTAAACTCCTCTCCTATTTGTATAGCTCATTCTCAAATTGATAATTTAGGAGATTTCATTGACGAAACAAATTCTAAATACGAATTGAATTTAGAAAACGATTTATTGATTGAACTTCAAAAAGACAATAGAGTAATAATAGAATTAGTAATTACCAGTCCAGACACAACAAACTATTTTCCAATACTTGGAAATCAAAGCCTTTATTACAGTATAAATATGGATGTGAATTCAAAAATTAACTTGAATTGAAATATTTAACAATTTTATTTTTAATACTCATCCAAATTAAATGCTATTCATTCAATAGAGATTCTACTTTAGAAAAAAAAAATAAAGTAGAAGTATTTAGTTCGTTATTTTCTTCAATAGGTTCAACACATTTACCAATTAATTTTTTTAATAAAATTTACTTTGGTGGGTTTATAGAAGAAAGTGATAAAGGAAATTCTTCTTCAATTACCAAAACACAAAGATCTGGATTTGAGTCAGATATGAATTTTAGAGTAAATATTTACCAAGATAATAAGGAATTCTCTGGATGGTATTTTTCTATACAAAACAAGACAAGTATCGCTGGGAAATACTCACAAGGATTATACGATTTAATTTTCAGAGGGAATGAAGAATTGAACCAGCAAATTCCACTGGGAAACACGGGGTTTCATTCTAGAAATCACCAACTAATTAATTTTGGAAAGTATTATAAAAAATTCTCTTTAGGATTAGTAATTGGCAATATTCTTCAAGAATACAATGGAAGTTTTGAAGAAAATGATTTTATTAATTTTAGTGATAATTATAAATGGAATTTAGTTGTAAATCCAAATATATCTTTCGCTAGAAACACCAGCAATATTTTCAAAAAAAACGGCAATAGTCTGGGTTTGAATTTCAGTTTTAAAGATAAACTTAAGAACAAGAATTTCAGTTATGAGTTAGGAATAAAAAATTTAGGACTCCTATTACTTCATAGCAATATTGAAACTATTAATTACGATACATCTTTCAGCTATTCTGGATTATCATTTGATCAATTAACAAATATTACTAATTTGAGTAGTGAAATTTCAAACGGATTTGAACCATATTTCTCATCCAATAGAATTATTTCTACTACACCATTTGAAATTAAATTTAACATGGTTCATTCAATAAATAATTTGGAAATTTATGCAGGCGGATTTCACAGACATAATTCACAATATCTACCCAAATCATATATGGGTTTTAATTATAAAAGTCAGAAGAAATTAATATATGGATCTCATTTAAGTTATGGAGGATACAATAAGTTTCAGTGGGGATTAAACACCACCTACCTTACTGAAAAAGTAAATGCTCAAATTATTGTTCAAAATTGGTTGGGGCTCATCCCTTCATTAGGAAGGTCTTTTGGAATTCTATTAAATTTGAATTGGAAAATAAGATGAAAAAGAATATTACAATTTACTTTTGTTTGCTTTGCTTTTTAAATTTAAATGGCCAAAGTACTTTCTTCCAATCTTATGGAGGAAATGGAAACGACTATGGAGAAAGTGTAATTCCATGTATGGATAGCGGATTTGCAGCAATTGGAGCTACAGAAAGTTACGGCAATGGATTAACAGATTTATACATAATAAAAACAAACAGCATTGGAGAGGTGATTTGGCACAAAACATTTGGAGGACCCAATATAGATTATGGCAATAGTATCGTTCAAACGCCTGACTCTGGTTTTATTGCATGTGGATATTCCAATAGTCAGAATTTAAACTACGATGTTTTTCTTGTAAAGATTAATAAAAATGGAGATTTAGAGTGGCATAAAAGGTATGGCGGTTCAGACTGGGATTTCGGGAATAAAATAATTAAGTCTACCATAGATTCTAATAATTTTTATGTGGTTGGACAAACCTATAACTATGGAAGTGTTAATGGAGATGGATTTATTCTGAAAATTAATTCACTAGGAGATTCTCTTTGGATGAAAACCTATGGTGGTAATTTAGAAGATAAATTTGAGGATATTATCCAATCTGATGATGGCAAGTTATATTGTATTGGAAGTAGTTATAATTTCAATCCTGAACCTACCTTGTGGATTTCTAGCTGTAAAGAAAATGGGGATACTTTATGGAATTACTATAGTGACAGCGTTTCTAGTAGTGGGAAATCTATAACTCAATTAAATAATCAAATTATTTTTTGTGGTAGCATCCATCCAATTCAACCAACCAATATTATTCCAAGAAATTATTATTTAGTAGGAGGAATAGACACTTCAGGAAGCCAATCTTTTTATGCAGGTTTTAATTACTATACAGAGTATGAACACTCTTGTGTAGAAGTAATTAAGAAGCCAAACTCAAACAACTACTACTTAATTTCAAACATCCACCAATTTTCAAATAATAAGATTTATTATGCAGAACTAAATGGTCAATGGGTTCAAGGTGGAACTTCCAATATAAATGGTAATATAAACGATGTTGTAAATGGGTTAGATACTCTTATGTATAACAGTGGATTCGTAGCAATAGGAAATACTGTAGAAACAAATAATGGACTTACAGATATTTTTATATCCAAAACAGTTAACGGCACATGGGACAGTAATTACAGCAATAATAACTTACTAAACTATAATGAAATTGAATTGAATAAAACTGAGATTTATCCTAACCCAACGAGTGATTTTGTGGAAATTAATAATATAGGAACTGGAAGTGAAATTTCTATATATAATTTAAGTGGGGAATTAGTTGATCATTATATTTATAACCAAAGTAAATACAGTTTAAAACATTTAAAAGCAGGTATTTATTTAGTGGAAATTCTGCAAAACCTAAAGAAAGAGCATTTTAAAATTATCAAATTTTAAACATTGCAAGAAAGTAATATTCTTTGTTTCTATTGTAGAGATCATTGAATTTGTCCTTGGATAGTGGAGAAGATTCTTCAATAAATCCTTTCAAAGTGAAAAGAGAGTATTTAGAAATTTCAAAAAAATTAAAAATATCTTCGCAGGATGTATTGTAATAATCTGAAGCTCCTAGTCCATGTTCAAAAATAATAACAGGATGAAATTTCTCAATAATTTTGGTAGCTCCTTTTAATACTCCTAATTCACCACCTTCAACATCTATTTTAATTAAGTCCACTCTTTGCTCATTAATTAGCTGATGGTCTAAAGTACTAGTCTTAATTTTAATCTTACTAATTTTTTCTTCTTTGGGGTATGATCTCTTTTTTATCCCACTGTATGCAGGATTTGATACAACATGGTGGAAATCAGAATCTCCCAAATTATCAGAAATAGCAAAGTTTTTTACAATACATATATCTTTGTATTTAACTTTTAATTCATCGTATAAATATGGGATAGGTTCATAGGCAAAATGATTTCCATTTGGGGCTAGTTTTAAAGCCTGATCCATAACCTCTCCCTTATGACAACCAACATCTATAAAAGTCGATTGTTTTTCTAAAACAATATTCATTATTTTAAATGTCTGCAAATCATAACGCATGTTATGTGTAAAAGGAAATATTTTTTTTACAGTGCTTTTAAGAAATTTTAAAACCATTTAATACATAAATTTAATATTATTCAATGATAGTAAGTTCAGTTCTTCTATTCTTAGCTTTATTTGAAATAGAATTATTTTCTTCTAGGGGTTTGGTTTCCCCGTAGCCTTTAAATGAAAGTCTATCTTTAGAAATATTATTCTCTATCAACCAATTCACTACTGCTTTTGCTCTATTTATGGATAATTCTAAGTTAAAATCATCGTTTCCATCGCTATCGGTATGTCCACTTATTTCAATTTTTAAGTCAGGAGTGATTTGCAATAATTTTAATACTTTATTTAACTCCACTAAAGAAGATTTTTTGAGACCAGATTTACTCTTTTCAAAGAAAATATTTTCTAATACAAAAGTACCAGGTTTTACTTTCTCCAATTCAATTATTAAAAAACCATCTTTTGACAAACTCAAATTATCTCTGTAGATATTTCTAGAGTAAAACATATATCCTTCTTTTTCAGCATGTAAAGCAAAATCTATACTTTTTGGTACAGTAATTAAAAATTCGCCATTACCTGGTTTAGATTGCATTTGAGAAATAACATTGTCTTTTTCAAGATCTGACAATTGAAAATATGCTATTAACGGAGATTTTGTTTCTGCATCAATAATTTTACCCTTTAAATAGGTAATTGGCTGTGGCTTATACTTATCACTAACTATAAAACTATATAGGTCTAAATCTCCAAAACCACCTTCTCTATTAGACGAAAAATAACCTAAATCTCCTTTAGGGGAAATTATTAACGAATTTTCATTCACATAAGTATTTAAAGGATAGCCTAAGTTTGTTGGTTTAGACCAGCTGTCGTCCTCCAGTTTTCTAGACATATAAATATCCAATCCTCCCATACCTGGATGACCATTACTTGCAAAATAAAGAGTCTTTCCATCAGGGTGAATTTGAACAGATTCTTCTCTGTAAGGTGTGTTTATCTTAGAGGATATTTTTCTTGGGACTGACCATTCTCCATCTTCAGTGATAGTAGTTACATATATATCTTGATTATTTGGGTTTCTTCTTTGCCTATTGTAAGTCATTCCGCGTATAAAATAAAGTGTCTTTCCATCAGAAGAGAAAGATGGTTGGGTTTCCCAGTGTTTAGAATTAATTTTTGGACCTAGATTAACTGGTGTTGACCAATTTGTTCCATTATTTTGACTGTAAAATAAATCACAACTTCCATAGCCTTTTCTTCCACCTCCATACTGATAATCCCCTTTTGCTCCTGTTTCACAACCTACAAAAATTATGTACTGGCCATCAGAACTAAAAGTTGGAGCACCTTCATTATATTCACTATTTATGGCATTACTCACCAAAGAACTATTGGACCAATTACTATTTGAAGTTCTCTTAGAAATAAAAATATCTTCTTGTCTTCCTCCAGGTGCTGATATATCATTTACTCTTCTAGTAAATAAAAACGTAGAATCATCAGCAGTAATTGATGGAAAATACTCTGGTAATTCAGTATTTATTGAACTTCCTAAGTTTATTGGGTTAAAATCAACAGGATTCATAATAGCTTCTAATGCAAATTGACAATTCTCTATCATTCTATTAATTCTGCCCATATATCTCTCATCTGCTAATGGGGAATTTTTATATCTCACAGCATTTTTAAGACATTTTTTATAGCTACCTATAGATATATGCAGTCCGGCTAAATTATAATATTCAACCAAAGGAATTATTGGATTAACAGCCATCATTTTTTCTTTGTAAAAAATTGCACTATTTATATCTCCCATTTGTACTTTAATTTGAGATAATAAAAAATATGCTTCTGAAAATGTAGAATCCTTCGATAAGGATTTTATAAGATACTCTTCTGCACCAATTAGATTTCCTCTCCCATTTAGAGGACTTATATCGTTATAACATGCTATGGCTTTTTCATAAAGCTTGATTGCTTTCTTGCTATTGGTAGAATAAAGTGCACTTTGACCAGAATAAAAATTCAATAGAAAAAAAGAAATAATAAGCAATAAAAATCTTTTCATATACTAAGAAATATTTAAAAATTTATGGGACTGAATAGACAAACGCCATCTAGGATTTTCTTCTAAAAAGGAAAGTATATATGGGAGATTCTTATCTTTTTTAGACCATTCTGGTTGAATAAACAAATTGCAATTCTTATTTGTCATTTTCTTTTCATGCTCTAAAGCCCAGTCCAAATCGCTTTTTTGAAAAATAATTACTTTAAGTTCATCAGCTACATGATATATCTGATCCATTGGATCTTTGAATTTCTTGGGGCTAAAACATATCCAATCTAGATTATCTGGCAAGGGATTGGTTCCTGCTGTTTCAATTGCAGTATAAAAATTTTCTTTTTTAAGTTTATTTACCAAACCATTTAGGTTGTGCAAAGTGGGTTCTCCACCAGTAATAACTACAAATTTTGTTTTGTAATTCAGAGCCTGGTTTACAATACTATCTTCTGAAATACTTGGATGTAAATCAGAATCCCAGCTCTCTTTGACATCACACCAAAAACAACCAACATCACAGCCAGCCAAACGAATAAAAGTAGCTGGTTTTCCTGTATGAAATCCTTCTCCTTGTAAAGTATGAAACAATTCCATTAAAGGAAGTTTATGCACTTTATTTCCCATCTTCAAGTTTCTCACTTTCTTCTTTTTTCTTTTTTTGTTTTTCTTCCTTTGCTTTTTTGGCTTTTTCTCTTCTCAATTTTCTTTTCCCCTTTCTACTTTGACTAGCTTCAATGGAGGACTTATTTCTAAGCATATCATTGAATTTAATTTCTTCTTCGTGGTCTTTAACTACACCAAATCTATCGAATTCTAAAATCATCCAGATATTGCCTTTGCTAAATAAAACAAAGTCAGTTTTATTTCCATTTTCTAGATAATGCTCCCACTTACCATCTTTTAGACCTTCTTTCCACTGTCCAATTTTTTTTAATTGCCCGTTTTTGTAAAAAAACTCCCATCTGCCTGTTTCAACACCTTCATCCCAATGTTTCTCAAAAGATTTTTGACCATTTTTATGGAAATAAAACTCATCACCATCTACAACGCCATTTTTATAAAACTTAGACATTTTAAGAATACTATCCTGGTGAAAAGTAGTGTAAGAGCCATTAAAATTTCCTTCTTTATAGTTAATAATTTTCTTTGGTTTTCCATCTTCATAATAATAAGTTTGGGTACCATCTAACAAATTATCTTTATAGCTCAATGATTTGGAAGATTTGCCATTTTCATGAAAGTATAACCATTCACCTTCTCTGTCTCCCATATCATAGGTATTTCCCCATGCAACCTGACCATTTTCATGCCAATATCCCCAAGTTCCATTTTCAATCCCTTCTACATAAATGGATTTAACTTTAACTTTTCCATTTTTGTAGTAAGTAAAACACTCTCCATTTTCCTTTCCTAAAATAAAGTTGGTCTTTCTTTCTAATTTTCTATTGTCGTAATAAGCTACACAAGTACCAGTATAAGGTTTTCCAGATTTTTTATGAAATACAATAGTTGTTCCCGGAGACCATTCCAAATCTTTGTTGCAATCCAGAGCCTTTCGCTTGGAGACATAACCCATATCTTTAGTTTTTTGAGATCCCTTGACTACAAACTTAGGTTCGTCTTGAGAAATGAAAGGGTTGAACAGGAATAACAAGATTAAAAACAAGAATGCTTTCATATATTAAAATTAGTAGTTTATATATTAAATACGATAAAAAGCTACATATATTTGTCATATGAGTAATATTTCATATAAATCTGAGAGTATTTGTGCTATCTCTAGTCCACAAGGAGTTGGAGGTGTAGCACTTATAAGAACATCTGGAGATGATGCACTTTCCATAGTTAATTCTATTTTCTCAAAATCTCTTTTAGATATTCAAGGATACTCTGTATTGTATGGGAAAATTCTAGAAAAAAGTATAGAAATTGACCATGTCATTGTAACTGTTTTTAAAAACCCAAATTCTTTCACAGGTGAAAATGTAGTAGAAATTTCCTGTCATGGATCTGTTTATATTCAATATAAAATATTGGAACTTCTTTGTGAAAATGGTGCACGTTTAGCGTTACCAGGCGAGTTTTCCAAAAGAGCTTTTTTTAATGGGAAATTGGACCTTAGTCAAACGGAAGCAATTGCAGATTTAATAAACTCTAGATCGAGTGCAGCTCATGACATAGCTATTAAGCAAATGAGAGGTGGGTTTTCTTCTGAACTTAAAACTTTAAGAGGGAAATTAATTGACTTCGCATCTCTAATTGAATTAGAGCTAGATTTTTCAGAAGAAGATGTTGAATTTGCAGATAGAAAAAAATTATACGAATTTGTAGATGAATTGGTTAACCATTTAAATACTTTAAAAAATTCATTCAAATTGGGAAATGCGATTAAAAATGGTGTTTCCACTGTGATTGCAGGAAGACCAAATGCTGGAAAATCTACCCTTTTAAATAATTTACTTAATGAGGACAGATCGATAATTTCTTCAATTGCCGGAACAACAAGAGATACTATTGAAGAAATTTTAAATATTAATGGTATAGACTTTAGGCTGGTAGATACTGCAGGAATTAGAAAAAGCACCGATGAAATAGAACTGATTGGAGTAAAAAAGACTTTAGAGAAAATCAGCACTTCATCTATGGTTATTTACATATACGATTGTTCCATTGTTTCTTTGGAAGAAGTCAATGAAGATTTAGAAAAATACTTTAAAAAGGAAATCCCTTGTTTAGTAATTGCCAATAAAATAGATTTAATAGACAACTTAAATAATATTCCAAAAAAGCATTTTAAGACCTCCTTAAGTATGGAGGTGAACATGGAAGATTTTAAAAATGAAATTTACAAACTATTCACTTCTCAAAATACCGACTACCAAGGCGTAATAATCAGTAATTTAAGACATTATGAAGCATTGGAAAATGCAAATAAGGAACTTTTAAAAGTTAAAACTGGATTGGACAACAATAGTTCGGGTGATTTTTTAGCAATGGATATAAGAGAAGCGCTTCAGCATATTGGAACTATCACGGGAGAAATCTCTTCGGATGAATTATTGGGAAATATTTTTGCTAATTTTTGTATTGGAAAGTAA
>TARA_B110000305_G_scaffold242188_1_pt1 | contig 14320 bp, 10 predicted proteins | sample TARA_B110000305 | Tara Oceans TARA_B110000305 (sample SAMEA4397930) | marine metagenome | biome: Polar Biome; feature: [SRF] surface water layer (ENVO:00010504); material: water (ENVO:00002006), including particulate matter (ENVO:01000060) such as... | depth 5 m | reverse complement strand
CACGCGGCAGAAAATGGTTAGGTTCAGTATTAATTGTCCAGTTCCAATTCGGTTTGGAAAATGGAACTTTGAATTCTCTCTCGCAAAAAAGAAGTTTGACTGCCTCCGATTTGAGCTTGAATCCAAAATCTTCCATGCGCGCTCCAACTTACTCCATGCCTATTAATAAAGTTCTAGTAGCCATGTTGATGCTAGGAACGATCTTCGCCGTCACCTTCTACCTCGTGTGGATGCGCTCATGGGGGCCGCGCCACGGGCAAGTAAATCATGATTTGGGAACCTACGCATGGAAGAAGGACCTCCCGCTTCCGCGAACAGAGGCCGGTGGAACTTCATTGCAGGGGAAATTCTATGTCGTCGGTGGCATTGATTCACTCGCTCAAACATTCTCAGACTTACAAGTTTATGACCCCGCCCTAGATTCATGGAACCGGCTGGCTGATTTCCCGCGCCCAATCAATCATCCGGGAGTTGTAGCCGATGATCATTTCCTGTATTCAGTTGGCGGATTCGGCCCCTTGGGTATTAGGGTTCGCGGCTTCATGTTCGCTCGCTGGGATCCCTACGACCAGTTAGAGCGATTCGACCCCGCGGCCAACCGCTGGACCTCTCTCGCCCGTATGCCCTCACCACGCGGTGCCGGCGGCGTCACTTTAGGCGGAGGTAAGATTTGGTATGTCGGAGGCATTGATCCGGAACGCAATTTATCCAAACAACTCTTCGCCTACGAAATTGCTACCAACACGTGGGAGGAGATGCCTCCAATGAAATACGCCCGAGACCATATGCGCTTGGAATACTACGAAGGCGCGATCTACGCGATCTCAGGCCGACGAGACGATATGCGATTCAATCTCGGCCATGTAGAGAAATTCGATATCGCGACCCGCACATGGACGAAACTACCTCCCATCCCAACTCCTCGCGGCGGTTTTGGCAGTGCCGTGCTCGACGGAAAAATCTACACATTTGGCGGAGAATCAGTCTGGACCTGTTTCGACACGGTCGAAGCGCTAAACCTCTCGACCGAAACGTGGGAAGCATTTCCTGCCCTGCCAGAAGCTCGTCACGGTATCATCGCAGGCACGATCGGCAACAGCATCCATTTGATCTCTGGTGGTCGCCATCCCCGCGTTTCTATCAGCGGGCTCCATCGCACCTTCTCACCCGCTAAACGAGAGCAATGAAACCAACGGTTTCCTTCATCGTTCTGTTCTACCGAGACGCCCCAACCATCGAAGCGGTGATTCGTCCTTTGTCGGAGATACTAAAAAAACACTGCTCCGATTATGAAATAATCGCTATCGACGACCACAGTCCCGACGACACTTGGGCAGCGATCCAACGTGCGGCTCATAAATTTCCCAAAATTGTGCCGATGCGGAATGAAACCAACCTTGGGGTTGGTGCTAGTTTTCGTCGAGCCGTCGAAGCGACGCAATTCGAGTGGATCGGTTACACCGATGGTGATGACCAATATGAAACATCCGATCTTGCCCGTTATTTCCCCTTATTCGGCGACCATGACGTTGTAACAGGAGATCGTTCTCCTCGCGCGGAGGGCTGGTATCGAAAATGCGTATCGTTACATTTTAACTTTTTGATTCAATGCGCATTCCGGCTATCACTGCGCGACACAAATTCCGCTCTTAAGCTATATCGAGGAAGCATGTTAAGAAAGCTATCCACTTGGGATGCCGCCGCGTTTTACGACACCGAAATCCTCGTGCGCCTGAAGTATGATTTCGGCGCTCGCATCGTGGAAATCCCGATCAACCACCGTCAGCGAGCTCAAGGCGCGGGCGCAGGGGTGTCAGCCAGCAATATTTTGAGTATCCTACAGGGCATAACAACTCCTAGATTACAGCTCTATGCCGCTGATCGGTGGGGCAGAAACATTCTTAACAACTATTGCGCCACACTCGCATTCGGTGTGAGGTTATTGGCTCGAATTAAGGCGGCTCGCACTCGAACAGATTCTAAGGCTGCTTAAGCCGGAGCCGGCTGATAAAGCTCCAGTCGCCCTAGGCGTTCTGGATTTTGACTAGCAGGGTATTGCGCCCCGCCGCCAGCTTCAGCGGAACAATGTCGTCATCAATCCGGCTCGTTCGGCGGACCCGCTTGTCGTGCACCAGTTCACCGTTGTGCCATAACTTGATACCGTCGTCGCTACCGATGCCGAGCCAGGCTGGCATTTCCTGCGGCACCTCAAAGTCGATCCAGGCGTATCCGATGGTGTATTCCAATTCACCGAGGCCTTCCTGCAGATCGATCAACCCGAGCTCACCACTCAATGCTTCCCACTCCAATATACCTCCGGAAACTCGGACCGGTTGACCGGCTTCCGGCTCCAAACTCCCCGCCCCCTCCGCATCAAACCAATTGGTCGTAAATGCGGACATCTGCTCGCCTTTGGTCACATCCGTATCGGAAACCTCGAACACCTGCATCACCATCACGCCATCTTCGTTGGTGAACGATACGTCTGAAAAATTGGATTCCGGCACGTGGATTGGTCGCAATACGAGCCAGTTGTTCAGAATCACTTCGTGGATGGTGTCGCCACTCAACCAGGCCGCATCCGCTTCCACTACCGTGTCCTCATCCGGAACGGTTAGTTCGTATTGATAAACCCCAGCCGCCGCCTGCCCATTTTGCATGGCTGGCAAAAATACCGCACTGCGTTGAATCGCGGTGGACAACGGATTGATCAAATCGGCCGGCACATCGGATTGAGGTAGAAGTTCAACAGCTGCCACGTTCCCAGCCGCATCAATCACAAGTTCGGCCGAAATGTGACCCACGCCATAGTCACGCAGAGTTACTGGTCGGAGAGGGTTTCCAATCATCTCAGGTTCCGTATCGCGCTGCGCATATTGCAAGCTACGCACCGCTCCATAGTAATGTTGGCGATCCTTCCAGGCCCGCGGGTTTGCGGGGTTCATCAGCCCTACCAATCCCCCGAGCTGGTCGATGAATTGAAGCGTCGAAGCCAAATCTTCCGCGTGGCCGTTGAGCATGGGCGCTCCGTCCCGTGACATTACCATCAACCGCGTTTCCTTGGATCTCGCTAGGTCCGCCAAAGCCCTAGCTCGCCGGCCAAGTTTTGCATCCGCAATCAACCATGGCATATGCATCGCCGTCGCAATCTGCGTCTGCTCTCTCGGTTCATGCACGGCGCCAAAGAAGACGAACTCTATTCGATCCCCCAGCACGCGTTTTAAACGGTGGTAAACAGAGATGAAGTTCCCGAGCCCGCGCCAACTATTACCGTTGTGAGGATGACCATAGAGCACGACCAGCAGTTCGGGTTCCGCCCGACCGCTCAGATCGGCGGGAACCAGTTTTTCGTCCCGCACCCGATTGACCCGTCCATCAAACAAACTCGTGATCGCACCGGTCGCCTCCGCGAAAGATGGGCCCAACTCACTGCGCTCTTGGGTGGCCGTAAAAAAACGGCGACAATCCTCTTCGAGCAATCCCCGTAGTAAGACGCGGCTCCCGCGTTTCGGACCATCTCGAAACAAGGCAAATGGTCCCAATACCTCAACCGGCGTGCCCTTAATTATCGTGCCTTGAGCATCCTGCCACACACTTTTCTTAGCCGCCGGCAGCGAAATCGCAGTCCCGATTAGCAGTAACCTCGACTCGATGCTCTCCCTCCTATCCGTGATCAATTCCGATACGAAAAGCACGAGTAACCTGATCATGAAACACCAAATACTAATATTCTTAGACCGGTTTGATCACCGTCCACTCGATTATCAAACAAACGGCGCTGAGAAATATTAACTGCTCGAAACTAAAATCATGATTCTCTTTCAAGTTGAGCATAATAGTTTGCTTCACGAGTAGCTTGTGGTGGCATCCCAACGGCCCATGCCAAAACTTTCTGACTCCATTTCTCGTCGACTCTTCCTCACGATGGGATGGCTAGTCGTGACGATCCTGGCCCTCGCTCCTTGGTGGCACAATCGGCTCTTCCTTCGAGATCTTTTTGACTATGGACTGATGATCATTGCCGCTGGTCGATTAAACACCGGTGAAACCCCGTGGGTAGATTTTCTTTCGGTTCATCAATCGGGCTCTCTATGGATCAACGCACTGGCCGAGCGTTGGCTTGGTGGCGATTATCAGGCTCTCGTTTGGGGAAATGCCTGGTTCATCGTCGCGTCCATCGCCGCACTCGCTCTGCTGCTCAACCTCCGGAACACCCCGTGGTCCGCATATATAATCAGCCTTGGAGTTGTCGCTGGGTCAGCCAGCCAACACACCATTATTTGGTATAATTCGATCGGAGTGATCACGCTGGCCGGTATCGGTTGGATCTCCGCTCAAACCCCTGTCTGGTCGCGAGAGAGCCGGTGGAAGATTCTGACTGTGGCCGCGCTGCTGGTTTTAAGTGGGACCAATAAACTAAATTTCCACGCCCTCGCTTTGGCGGTCGCCTGCGCTTGGCCGCTGCGGGCTGGTCTGATCGGAAACAAGCCATGGTCGCAGGTTGGCATCACGCTGTTAATCTGGCTATCGGCAGGTCTGCTGCTCCCTCTCCTGCTGGAACTCCAACTCTCCGGTGCCACCTTCGAGCAATGGAAGTTCAACATCATTGATCTACCATTCGCTAGCCGAGGAGACAATCTCTCACAGTTACTGAAACTCTCGTTTTACCTGCACCCGATGCACGATTACTACGGACGGGTGCTCAATCCGGTGGGAGCTATCTTGGTGGCGTGGATTGTTCTGACTATTGGGCTCGCTTGGCCAAAACGATCGATCATGGATCGCACGATATTGGTCGGTGCAGGTCTTGTCGCGGTGGGTGGAACGGGAGGGTTGATGGCGACTAACCACGAGATTATCTACATGTCTCTCGCCGCCGGGGTCGGCCTGGTGGTTTCGCTCTGGCTCGGATTCGGAATCTGGCATAACCTCCGCTATCGCATTTGGGGATTGGTCGTTCCAACCGCGATGCTGACCGTGATCATGTTACATTCAGCCTGGTTGGGACAACGGTCCCAATTCGGCCACAGCGATGCCCCCCGGAGTGCCTTTCAAATGCTCGACAACGAGAACGAGAGCTTTGCCTATTTCGCCGAAACTTACCTGCCGCCTCGGATCCAAAACAGTATCGAAAAACTCGAGACGATTTTGCCCGCTCCGAACGAAAACGGCATTCTCCCGGTTTTCTATGCCACTGGTGGGGAGTTCCTCGAGCGAATCTGGCCCAACCTCCACTTGCCCAATATGCCTATAGTCTTTGCCGCGCTCACGTCCGGGCCGGATCAAGAGAATCGCCTTCACGCGGCCTTTGTGACCCCGCCCACCTATCAGTTGCTTATAGGTCCTGGTTCTTGGAAAGGGTCATGGTCGACGGGGCTGGCCGATGCGGTGGCCTTGAATGCCAGTAAATCTTGGGAGGAGGATTTTTTTGAGGTGCACCGTTTCGATGGCGATTGGTTGCACGCGGGCATCCCTCCCGTCGATGATTCCATCGCCGCCAAACATCGCTTTGGGGGCAACATGGATGTCGGTGAAATCACCGTCGATGAACCACTCTGGCCATTCATTTTACCCGATGGTCGAACCTTTTTGGGTACCTATGAATCTCAGGGCACATTTTCATTTCACAAACGGAGTTTTCGATTGAATGGTGAGGTCATCCTCACCCGCTACGACCCAGAAGGAAAACAAGAATTAGCCGCAACCTTCGAAGTGCTAGATGCGTCAATTCCCGAAGGAAAAATAGGATCCGTCATCTGGCAAAAGACCATCACTTTACCGGGAAGCGAAATCTCCTCCACTCACCCCTATAAAATCGATACTCGTGGTCAGCCCAGTCGGTTCCGCGTTCGCATCGATGAGGCCTCCACCGGCCTTTTAAAGGCCGGGTTTACCGGACCTCACATCCACCACTCCGACTCGACCCCAGCCGCGGCTCCAATCTTACGTAGATCACTTCGCGAGTCCTATCCTGACCGAGAACACCTATCGTCCGTGCTCCTCCCCTCGAATTGGACGGATTCGGTGCAACTCGATTTGAGAGGTGGCCGAGTATCGGACTCCGGCGATGTCGAACTTTCTGTCGGCGATGAGCTATGGCTGAAACCGAATCGTCCCATTAATGAATTAACCGGAACTGCCTCCCTCACGGCGACCAATCCAGCGAGTGGTTCTCCACTCGTCCGCGTCGTCTGGTATCGAGGTGGTCGCTTGGAGATATTACACCAAAAACGCTTCGACTCATCTGACGGAAAAATCCATTTCAACGCTTGGCCCGCAGAAGACGACGGATGGTTTGGGATTTTGATCGATGGGAGTTCGAGCCCTCATCCGGTGCAGATCAAAATAGACCACATTCAGGGACGGTAGTCCGTCCTCATCATTAAACTGCGCGCTCTTCGACAAACGCTCGGATCGCTGCCGCACTGGCGGCGACGGGATGCTTCACAATCGGTCGCGTTTTCAATACCTCAAGCGAGGGATGAGTCGGCGAAACTCCAATCGCCGACTCGATGGTTTCCGGAAACTTCGCGGGATGAGCCGTCGCCAAAACCACACTCAGTCGGTCGGGGTCAATATCGGCAAACGCACAGGCCGTGTGGGGATCCACGACGTAGCCAAATTTCTCGTGCATCGATTTAATGATCTCCGGAATCTGTCCATCAGAACAATGCGAGACGGAAAATATATCAGTATCAAAATTAGCGAATTGATACCCGCCGGTTTGCTTAAACGTGGTCATCACCTTCCGCACTCGAGCCGGGTCTTGGCCCAGATTGTAATACAGAAAACGCTCAAAATTAGACGCCACTTGGATGTCCATCGACGGCGCCAAACTCGGGGCGACTTGATCCAACCGATACTCTCCGGTGGTGAACAATCGGTAGAGAATATCGTTTTGATTGGTGGCGACTTTAAAGCTGCGTATGGGGACACCCATCTTCTGCAGCATCCAACCCGCCAGCACGTTTCCAAAATTCCCCGTCGGCACAACGAATTCGACATTATCCTGCCGCTCGCGGGGTAGCCTTAACCACGCCGAAAGATAATAGACGCACTGGGCCAATACTCGTGCCAAATTGATCGAATTGACGGCCGACAAGCAGTGGCGGGTGCGATAATCCTGATCGGCAAAGATTTCCTTCAGGGCGGTCTGGGCGTCATCAAATGATCCCTCGATCGCCATCGCATAAACGTTATCTGCTCCCGTGCAGGTCATCTGTCGTTCCTGGAGCGGAGCCACGCGGCCGTCTGGATACAGGATGAAGATCGTGGTCCAGGGCTTACCGAGCAGGCCGTGGATTGCCGCGGCTCCGGTGTCACCAGAAGTTGCGCCCAGCACGTTGATACTCTGCTTCCGCATCGCACACTGGTGCTCATAGAGATTGCCGAGTAGCTGCAGCGCAAAGTCTTTAAACGCCAACGTTGGACCGTGAAACAACTCGAGCACTAGCAGGTCGTCGCTGAGCGGAACCAGCGGTGCGATGTCCGGGTGATTAAACTTCGTGTAAGAACGCTCTACGATTTCCGCAAACGTTGCATTATCGATATCCGTGGCAAACTTGCGAAAAAATGCGCTGCACAGGGCGGGATACGATAGCCCTTCAAATGCCTTCAGCTCATCGGCCGAAAATTGCGGCAACTGCTCCGGCAGGAATAAGCCTCCATCCGGGGCGAGCCCCGTTGCGACCGCATCGCTGAACCCCAGCGCCGGAGTTTGTCCTCGAGTTGATATGTAGTTCATTTTGACGAACTCTTTCTCGTTATCGTTATTTATATTTTTTGCGGAACGATGAGGTCAGAACTAAGAAATTTTAGCTTCTACCCGGTCGAGAAATCACCCCCATCGAGTCCAAAAGCCGTGTGCGTAACGCGGGCCGCTTCATCGACTCGGTCCTGATCCACGACAACCGAAATCTTGATCTCGGAGGTCGTGATGAGGTCGATGTTTATTTCTGCTTTGGCCAGCGCTGTGAACAGATTTGCCGCCACGCCAGAATGAGTTTTCATGCCTACGCCGACGACCGAAAGTTTGGCGATGTTTTCATGCACGGCTACGTGACCGCCCCCGAGCTCATCGAGCACGGGTTCCAATGATCTCTGAGCCTTCATGGTGTCACTTTGTGGGACGGTAAAGGTGAGATTTGCAATGCCGTTGCGACCGACATTCTGGACAATCATGTCCACGATAATGTGGGCATCAGCCATGGCCTGAAACACCTTTGCGGCCGATCCAGGTTTATCCATAATATTGCTCACGATGACTTTGGCTTGATCCTTGTCTACGGCGATTCCGCGCACGACGACTTTTTCCATGTGGGGGACTTCTTCTTTCACCATAGTTCCTCGGTTAAAATTAAAGGATGAACGGACTTCAAAAACGACGTTGTTCTTATGAGCGAACTCGACGGATCGCGACTGCATAACTTTCGACCCCGACGCGGCAAATTCGAGCATCTCATCATAACTAATTTCGGAGATTTTTTGCGCAGCACTCACGACCCGGGGGTCAGCCGTGTAAACGCCATCGACATCAGTGAAAATTTCGCAGAGATCGGCCTTGAGCACAGCCGCAATAGCGATGGCTGAAAGATCTGAACCACCGCGACCAAATGTGGTGATATGACCGTGTTGATTTACCCCTTGGAATCCTGCGATGACGACCGCTTTTCCCGCATTGAGTTGGGCTTCGACTGCCTCCGCCTCGATCGTGCGAATTCGAGCCTTGGTATGAATTCCATCGGTCCGAATCCCAGCCTGTGAACCGGTAAACGAAACCGCTTCGACACCAAGCTCATGGAGCGCGAGCGTCGTAAGCGCTATCGTTTCCTGCTCGCCCACCGACATGAGCACATCCATCTCGCGCTCACTGGGATTCGACGAGATTTCGCTAGCTCGCGCAATGAGTTCATTGGTCACACCAGCCCGAGCCGACACAACCGCAATGACCTGATTACCTTGATCGATGGTGTGCTTAATGCGCTCCGCGACTTTTTTGATACGCGAGACATCTCCAACCGAGGTGCCTCCAAATTTTTGCACAATACGTGACATCTTCTTATTCCGACTACTCCCCAAAGGAGGCGATGCGTAACAACAGCGGTTCACCCAAGACCCCCGCCAAGCGACGCAATTGAGCGACCGCTGAGCGGATCGCCTTTTCATTAGTTTCGTGAGTGGTGAGCATGAGAGTTGCCGCGTTCGCCCGGGCGCTAGCACTTTGTTGGACACTGGCGATGCTCACCCCGAATTTGGCCGTGGCGGCCGAAATCTTCGCGAGCACCCCGGGCTCGTCTCGCACATCGAGGCGAATGTAGTAGCTCCCAAAACTGCGTTCGGGCGGACGGCGCGGACAGTGATGTTCCACCGGTTCCGGCAACGCGGCGTTACCACGCAACAAGAGCGCTGCCGCATCGACGATGTCGCTGATCACCGCACTCGAAGTCGCGTCCTGCCCGGCTCCTCGGCCGATGTAAACGGTCTCACCCACCACGTCGCCGGTAACGGAGACGCCATTGTAGACCTCATTAACATTCGCGATCACCTTGTTGCGGGAAATTAATATCGGCGCGACGATAACCGATAGTTCATCGGTCGCCAAATCACGTTCGATTACGGCAAGCAACTTGATCGCTAGATCGTTGGCGCGCGCATACAGGATATCCGTTTGGGTCAGCTGGGTGATCCCCTCAACGTTCATGGCCTTGGTCGGCACCCAGGAGCCGTGCGCTAAGTAAGCAATGATCGAGGCCTTGTGCGCCGTGTCCCAGCCCTCGACATCGAGAGCCTCATCGGCTTCAGCATAACCCAATGCCTTCGCCTCTTGCAATATCACGGGATACGCCAGGCCTTCCCGTTCCATCCGGGTGAGGATGTAATTACAAGTGCCGTTCAGGATGCCGTAGATACGATCGAAACGATTCGCGACGAGACCTTCCCGCAGCGCCTTGATGATCGGGATACCACCAGCGACAGATGCCTCGAAAAAGTAATGTCCGCCATGCTTACGGGCTTCGGCAAAAATCTCTGGGCCGTGCCCACACACCAGCGCTTTGTTGGCTGAGACCACCGTCTTACCCAACCGCAATGCCGCGATCGTGACGTCTTTGGCCACCGTGGTGCCGCCGATCAATTCGCAGACGATCTGGATGGAAGGATCCGTGGCGACGGCCATCGGATCGGTGGTGAGTTTGGTCGGCGCGACGCGCACGCCACGCTTCTTGGTGAGACTGCGGACCGAGGCCTTCTTTAACCGCAATCGCGCACCCAAACGGGCCTCGAGCGTAGCCCGTGAACGGGTGAGATGTTTCCACACCCCTTGCCCCACGGTGCCTAGACCACAGATACCAATATTGACGATAGGAAGATCGCTCATGCTTTTATTCGATGCTTGTTCGAAACCGTTTATTTACGGTCCCAACGATGCTCGGTGCCAGCCATCAAACGGTTGATGTTGGCTTGGTGACGGATGATCACCAATAAGCCCAAAACGGTAGCTACGATTCCGAAACTTGATCCGAACCCAAATACCCACGGTGTGATCATAATAACCAGTGCCGCCGCAATCGAAGCCAGGGAAACGTATCGTGTGCTATAAAAAACAATCACCCAGGCGACAATCGCTAGCACGCTGGGATAGAACATCATGACGAACAGTCCTCCGCCAGCGGTCGCGACTCCTTTGCCTCCGCAGAATTTGAGAAATGCCGAAAATGAGTGACCCACCACGGCTCCAACCAACGCCACGATCTTGTCGTTCTCTCCCCCGGAGAATTGCTCAAACGGAATGCCTGCGATGATTCCAGCGATCGGTCCAGCGAAGATAACCGCGACGAATCCTTTCAGGAAGTCCAAGGCGAAGACCAAGTTGCCCGGACCAGACCCGAGCACGCGCTTCACGTTGGTCGCTCCCGGACTCTTGCTCCCCTCTTCCAAGATATTCACCCCTTTCGCCTTGGCCACGAGGTAGCCAAACGGCAGCGCACCCAGCACGTAGCTGAGAACGAAGGTGAGTAGCAAAGGGACGATCATGAGACGGAAATATTAGAGCTGCACAAATTTGGCTAGTTTGATCTTAGGATGGTCTTTGATCTCAGCGCGAGCTTCGTTACTCGGCTCGCTATCGACGCGCACCACCATGTAAGCGGTTTCGCCCGGCACGAGCCGGCTGAGGGACATATCGGCAATATTGACATCCGTGCGACCGAGCAATGTGCCGATCTCGCCAACCATTCCGGGATGATCCAAGTTCTCTAGAACCAAAAGCTTACCTTCGGCGGCCACTTCCACTTCACGGCCGTTGATACCCACGATGCGAGGTTGTTGCAACTTTCCGATCAGCGTGCCGAGGGCGGAATACTTGTTACCATCAGCGTCGACGGCTTTGACCGAAATCAGATCCGTGTAATCGACGTCGGAGTTCGATTTGGTCACTTCGACCTCCACGCCAAGGCGTTTCAGGAGGAATGGTGCGTTCACTTCGTTGACCTCTTCTCCGCTGATCCGACGCAGCCACCCGCGTTGGATTGAGCGAGTCACCGCATTGGCATCGAGATCAATGATTTTGCCCCAATACGTGAACTGCAGCGATTCGATCTGCGCCGGTGCGATCTGTTGCACCAACGTGCCGAGTTTCGCACCGAGATCGAGGTAAGGGCCGAGCACCTTCAGTGCCGCCCCGTCGATCGACGGCATGTTGACGGCATTGCGAATGATATCGTTGCTGAGCACATCGGTGATCTGCTCGGCGATTTCGACCCCGACTGCAGCCTGAGCCTCAACGGTCGAGGCTCCCAAATGCGGGGTTAGGGAAAGATTGGGCAATGTGCGCAGCTCGCTGTCCTCGGCAAGCGGTTCCGACTCGTAAACATCCAAGCCAGCCGCCGCGACTTGGCCGGACTTCAAGGCTTCGATGAGAGCAGTCTCTTTAATGATGCCACCACGCGCGCAATTGAAGATACGAACGCCCGACTTGCACTTCGCGAAGGCGGCTTCGTCGATCATATATTTCGTATCTTCGGTCAGCGGCATGTGCACCGTAATAAAATCAGATTTGGCCAGCAGCTCGTCGAGCTCCACGCCTTCCACCTGCATGGCTTTAGCCCGGCTCGGTGCCAGATACGGATCATAAGCGACGACCTGCATCCCAAAGGCCTGAGCGCGCTTGGCGACTTCACTGCCGATGCGTCCCATACCGATAATCCCGAGGGTTTTCCGAAATAGCTCAACGCCGGCAAAAACTTTACGATCCCAGCGACCAGCCTTCATGGAACCGGCTGCCTGAGGCACTGGACGTGCACCAGACAAAATATGAGTGAAGGTCAGCTCAGCCGTGGCGATGGTATTACCCGAGGGCGTGTTCATCACAACCACGCCGCGTTCCGTGGCGGCTTCGACGTCGACGTTGTCCACGCCCACACCGGCTCGGCCGACGACTTTAAGCAATGGTGCGGCGGCCAACACCTCGCGGGTGACCTTGGTTTCAGACCGCACCGCTATCGCGTGCACGTCTTTCACCAACTCGAGCACCTGCTCTGGCGTAGACCCGTAGGCCTCCACAACTTCGAAGCCTGGCTGCTCGCGCAGATAGGCTACTCCTTTGGCTGAGATCTTATCGGCTACGAGTATTTTCATGGAGACAATGGCCATGGATCGAAGTGTTCTGATCCCCCTCCGGCAAGGAAAAGGTGAGTTCATGGGGCAACAAGCCCAAGACAAGAGGCTCTGACCGCTCCCAACCGTGGCAGAATCGTTGCCATCCGCTCTTCACCCATCTGCACTCGTCTTATGAATGAAAGTTCACCCGGGTTCGATCGATTGGGCCAACAAATCTCCTTCATGGTGGAAGTCGATAAACTGAAGGAAGTCTTTCGGCAGACGAAGCTTATCAACAGCGGCCGGCAGGAAAATGACGCCGAACACTCCTGGCACCTCTGCCTGACCGTCATTTTACTCGCCGAACACGCAAATTCGCCTGATTTAAACGTCCTTCATGTGCTCAAAATGGTCATCCTCCACGATCTGGTAGAAATCGATGCTGGAGACACCTTTGCCTACGATGAGGCCGGAATGGTCGATCAACATGAGCGTGAGTCGGTCGCTGCCGACCGGATTTTCGGGATTCTGCCGGCCGACCAAGCCGCCCAATTTCGCGGGATCTGGGACGAGTTCGAGGCGCAGGAAACTCCCGAGGCCAAATTCGCCTTAGCCTGCGACCGCTTCCAACCGATGTTACTCAACGTGATGACCAACGGCGCGTCATGGAAAGAGCACGGGATCACGCATGACCGCGTGGTCGCTCGCAATCAACGCATCGAAAACGGTTCCACTACCATGTGGGAACGGATGTCGACCATGCTCGATGACGCCGTCGCCGCCGGCATCGTCGCGCCTGCTCCGCGTGCAAAGTAACACGGATCAAGCCGCGCCCGCCGGCTGCTGCCTCACGGGCGAAGTAACAAGTGCCAGCAACTGACCTCCGGGGTCGGGTCGTAGACGCATTGCTTTAGCAATTTAGTCACGACCTGATCCCCTTCCCAAGACCGTCCACAGCAGGAACTTCTCTGCCTGAAAATCGGCGGTCCAACCGCTCGATAAACCCGCCTCCGTAGAGAAACTGACTCCCGTGCCTGCGCATACTACAACCACGGCCATCGGCTCATGCACGATCTGGCGGGAAGCTGACAAGATCACCCGGTTCATGCTTTTAACTGAGGACACGGAATCGGTGGCCCCGCCCGATTGGCTTCGTCCCATAATCGAACGCGTGCAGCAACACCTACGCGGCAGTCCCGAAGACTTTTCCGACACCCCCCTTGATTGGGATCTCGCGGCCCCATTCCAACGCCGCGTCTATGAAGCCGCGCTCAAAACCAAGTCCGGCCAAACTGCCACCTACGGCCATCTTGCCAAGGCCATCGGCGAAGTTCCGGCGGTGAGCCGGGCCGTCGGCACGGCGCTCGGCCAAAACCCGTGGCCGCTGCTCGTGCCCTGTCATCGTTTCGGGGGCGCCAACGGCAAAATGACCGGCTTCTCCGCCCCCGGCGGCATGGACACGAAGCTCAAGTTACCCGCAATCGAAGGCAGCCAGATGTTCTCAGTCTGAAGCCGCGGGCGCCCGTAGACGCCCGTGGGCTGCTGCCTCACGGGCGAAGTAACAATTTCCAAGTATCAAGGATCAAGAGCCAGAGGCTCCTCAGGAGCATCTTACTCATACTCGTTCTCTTTCTCTTTCTTTCAGTTTCTCAGAAAAGCGGTGGAGTAGATATAAGTTCAGCCGGGTCCATCAGTGGTTAAAAGGCCTTCCCCTTCAGGTTTCATT